>ENA-UOOM01000143-UOOM01000143.1-fermentation-metagenome-genome-assembly--contig:-NODE-143-length-90023-cov-10.522341_pt1 | contig 90023 bp, 86 predicted proteins | sample MGYA00245781_ERZ724031 | MGnify/ENA primary metagenome ERZ724031 (study PRJEB28704, sample SAMN03018317) | fermentation metagenome | biome: anthropogenic terrestrial biome; feature: soil; material...
CGTGCAGCAGGCAGAGAAGGCGGTCAACGGCGGCGAGGCCAAGATGGTCATCGTGTCCGAGAACTGCCCGAGTGAATTCCTCAGATCCGGAAACCACAACATCAAGGTGGTCAAGTATGAGGGCAACAACATGGAGCTAGGGGCTCTGTGCGGCAAACCGTTCTCCGTGTCCGCTCTGGCGGTAATAGATAAGGGAACGTCGAACATACTTTCGTTGTGATCATATGCCTACGGAGATCACTTTCACCGAGGACACCCTCCGGTACATCAACCTGTTCGAGCAGGTGACCAAGACCAGGGTAAAGGATTGCATGGAAGCTGAGGACAAGCTCGTCTTCGTCGTCGAGCCTGGTCAGGCCAACCGCGCGGTGGGAAAGGGCGGGGAGAACGTCATCCGCCTGAAGAACCAGACCGGTAAGAACATCCAGGTCATCGAGTACTCCGATGATGCGGAGAAGTTCATCCGCAACGTGTTCTACAACTACAACGTGCAGAACGTGGTCATCGAGAACCGTGGCAGTGTGGTGCACGCCACGGTCACGGTGGACCCGCAGGTCAAGGGGCGCGCCATCGGCAAGAACGGCCGCAACCTGAAGATCGCGAGGGACATCGTGAACCGGCACCACAACGTCCAGAGCATCAGCGTGGCCTGAGCGGTTCCCGCTCGACCTCCAACCGATCGGCCGTCGGATACTCCTCCACCAGGAAGGAGTCGTACGGAAGCCGGTCGGCCAAATGCTCCAGGGCCCAGGGGGCCACCTCGACCCTCTTCTTTTCTTTATCTTCAAAGAACAGGTGCTCTTCCACGCCGAGCGCTCGCAGGGCGTCGATGACCTCCTCGACGGGGCCTTCGACCACTCCCTTTAGCAAAGTGCCCTCGGAGGTGATGATGTCGGTGGGCCTTGCCGCTCTTCTCGCCCGGCGCTTGATGCGCCGGCGCAGCTGCACGCTGTCCTTGAACCGGGAGGAGCAGTAGTGCACCGGGACGTCCCGCCGCGCCCCGAAACGGCGGAGGGCCGCCTCCTCGCTGCCCAGCACCGCGCTGGACAGTTCGTCGCGTATCCCCAGGCCGCGGGCCTCAAGCGCGTCCCAGTTCCCCTCGGAGAACTCCAGCTCGTTGAGGTTGACGAAGGCCATCCCCGCCCTCTCGGCGAAGTCGATCAGCCGCTCGGTCCTCTCCTCCTCATCCGGCAGCGAGGGGACCTCGAACCCGACCTTCATCGAGGTTGAGCGGATAAAATCCTCCAGCCCGAGCTCGTCCAGCCGGTCCCATCTCTCCACCGGCGGATGCAGCCGCAGCTCGTCCAGGCCGGCCTCCTCCAGGCAGCGGAACGCCTCGACGTCCAGGGACGAGGTGTACAGGTGGATGTGATGCCGCGCCCCGAACTCGCCCTTCAGCAGGCGGATGAAGTGCAGCGTGCGCTCGATGTTCTGCACGGGGTCCCCGCCGGTGATGCCGGTCCCCTCGGCCCTGATCATCCTCGCCTCGTCGAGCACCTCCTCGTCGGTGGCGCACCTTCGTTCGTTGGCGTACAGGACGTCCTTGCCCTTCTTTTCCAGTGACAGGGGGCAGTAGAAGCAGCCAGTGGAGCAGCGGCCGGTTATGAGCAGCACCATCTTGCTTCCCCGGCGGCACTGGAGGCAGCCCTTCGGCAGCCGGCCGGTATAGGCGGATCCCGCCTCCATGCTCTTCATCGCCATCCTGGCGAATGAGGTCGGCTGGAATAATAAAGATAGCGGGCGCCGTCAAGCGCCTCGACGATATTCGAGACTTATTGAAAGAACTAAATACAAGCAGCTCGAAATTAATTCCCCGGAGGAAAAACGGGGTGAGATACGTTAGAGAGGGTGGTTCAGAGGTAGCGTTCTCGTTAGAGGGGGAGGTCTTCTCAAGCATGGGGGGCGAGCGGCCCATACGCACGCCCGCCAGGGAAATGTGCATCTGTCCGGAGGACCTGTCCCCGCGTTGGAGCGAGAAGAAGGTGAGCGTTTTGGAGCAGCCCAAGTTCGGTCAAAGGGATTATGCCATCCGCCGTTTCGTCATCTCCGAGGACGGCATGGAGAAGGCCGCGGCCAGCTTCGAGGTGGTGGTGTACAGCGATCATAGCACCGCCGCCCGGGTGTTCGCCGGCACCCTGGGCAAGATGGGCTTCCTGCGCCTCACCAGGCTGGAGCTGGGCGATATGGCCGCCATGATCGAGGTGCTCGGACATCCCTCAAGAAGGATGCGGGCGCTCCTCTTCACCGAACGCAACGTCATGGGGCTGATCATGCTGTCGACGTCATCCGATCGGCAGGCCTCCGATTCATGGCTCATAAGCATGGGACGCCTGATGGCCTCCCGGGCGGCCTGACGGAGGCAGGGCAATCTAAAATATCCGCAGGGGCATCCCCCTGTGGTGACTGGATGAGAAAGGACAGCCGGATCGTGCTTGCGCTCGACGAGACGGACGAGCGGAAGGCCCTGCGGGTGGCGGACGAGGTGGGCGACCTGGTCGACGCCATCAAGATCAACTGGCCCCTGGTGCTGTCCTCCGGTCCCGGGATGATCACCGAGCTCTCGAAGCGTGCTCCCGTCATCTGCGACTTCAAGGTGGCGGACATCCCCAACACCGTTCGGCTGATCGCCGAGCAGGCCTTCCAGCGCGGCGCCTCTGGTCTCATTGTCCATGCGTTCACCGGCTCCGACTCGTTGAAGGCGGCGGTGGAGGCGGCGGCCGGCGGGGACGTTTTCGTCGTCACGGAAATGTCCCATCCCGGAGGACGGGAGTTCACTGCGCAGCTAGCAGAGCGCTTCGCGGCCATGGCCGTAGAGGCCGGCGCCAGCGGGGTCATCGCGCCGGCAACGAGGCCGGAGCGCATCGCCGCGGTCCGCCGGGTGGTGGGTGACCTTCTGATCCTCTCTCCCGGCGTGGGCGCGCAGGGAGGAAGCGCCTCCTCGGCCATAGCGAACGGCGCCGACCACGTCATCGTGGGCCGTTCGATATACGGCTCCGAAAAGCCGCGTAAGGCCGCCGAGGCGATAGCGCGGGAGATCGCTTCCTCATGAGCATCTCCGACAAAACCATCCCGGAGAATAATACGTTAATAAGTACTGCAAGGGGACATATCCAGCACGCTCGCTCAAGAGCACTTCCCAGGGGATATACTATTTATACTGGACCTGTAATCTGTGGACGATTCTTCCTAGGAGATTCTAACGATGGAGACTAAAGAGGGGCGGTCAAGCGGCCTGGCCCTGAAGGAGAGGAAGCCGTTCAAGGGCGGCCTTCGTTCCCGCGCCAAGGATACGTGGCTCGGGAGGAACTGGAGCACCGTCCTTATCCTAGTGGCTATAATTTTCATAGCACTTTTCGTGCGTAGCTACTTCGGATATTCCACCGCGGTGGACAACGGCTTCCTGGTCGGCGGAGGTTCGGACTCGTACTATCACCAGCGCGTCATCGACCACGTTCAGGAAACGGGCTCCCACATCGTCAACGATCCCCTGCTGAACTATCCGTTCGGCATGAGGAACCCCAGACCTCCATTGTATGACTGGTCGGTAGCGGTGACAGGACAATTGCTGTCCGGCATTTCAGGCATGGACATCGACTCCGCCACCGGGTACGCCCTGCTGTCCTCGACGGCCATATGGGGCGCCCTGACCTGCATCCCCGTCTTCATGATCACCCGCGCGGCCTTCGGGAACCGCGCCGGCCTGCTGGCAGCCCTGCTCCTGGCGGTCATGCCGGGCCACGTCGAGCGCAGCGTTTTCGCCAACGCCGACCATGACGCCATGGTCCTGTTCTTCGTGGTGTTCGCGTTCTACTTCCTTCTCCGCTCCCTCATGAGCATGCGCGGCACGAGATGGGTTGAGAGCTGGAAGAGCGGCAGCTCGGTGCGAAACGGCCTGCGGAACTATCTCGGCATGAACCAGCGCTCGCTTGTATACGCCCTCCTGGGCGGGGTGTGCGTGGCCACCGTCGGCATGATCTGGACAGGTTTCACCTATCTCCTGGTCATCATCCTGGTGTACCTGCTGGTGCAGGTGCTCATCAACCGCTTCCGCAACGTCGACTCCATGGGCGAGCTCATGGCGGTGGGCGTCATGCTGGCCAGCGCCTTCGCCATAATGGCCCCGCTGTACTGGCAGATGAACTACTGGAACCAGTGGTTCGACGTTCCCTTCTATCTGTTCCTCGGTTCGATGGTCATAGGCGGTCTGTTCACCGTCACCCGCGACTACCCATGGACGCTGGCCATCCCAGTGGTGGTGGCGGTCGTGGCCATAGCCCTGGTGGGAGTGTATTTCACCTCCCCCAGCCTGTTCGAGGCCATCATCTCCGGCCAGGGATACCTGGTCAAGAGCAAGCTGTACTCCACCATCTCCGAGGCCCAGGCGCCCGGGTTCTCCAAACTGGCGCTGTCGTTCGGGGCCGTGACCTTCTGGCTGGCCCTCATCGGGCTGGTGTGGGCGGCCATCAAGATACCCAAGAACCCCGCGCCGCACTTCACCTTCGTGGTGGTGTGGATGGGCGTGTCCATGTACATGGCCGCCTCGGCAGGCAGGTTCATGTTCAACGCCTCCCCGGCCTTCGCCATGGCCGCGGGATGGATCCTGGCCCTGCTCATTGCGGCCATACACTTCGAGGAGGTCCCCCGGGCCCTCTCGGGCTTCCGCGCCAACCCCTGGACAACGCTCCGGAAGGCGTTCAAGCTCCGCCACGTGGCGGGCGCGCTGTTCCTGGCGTTCCTGATCGTAGCGCCAAACGTTTGGACCGCCGTCGACGCGGGCATACCGTCGGAGGAGAAGCGTGGCTACGACAAGCAGATCTACAACGTCGTTCCCGGCTTCCTGCGGCCGGCCGACTACGACACCATCAACGGCTCGTTCTGGTACCTCGGGGCGTTCACCTACTCTTTGCCGCTTCCCAGCAGCTACTGGCCCGCGGCGTGGGACTGGTTCTCGCAGCAGGACGCCCAGCTGAACGTGTCCGATCGCCCGGCCTTCCTGTCCTGGTGGGACTATGGTTTCGAGGCCATACAGGAGGGGAAGCACCCGGCGGTCAGCGATAACTTCCAGAACGGATACCAGTTCGCCGGCAGCTTCATCACCGCCGGCGGCGAGGAGGACGCGATCGCGCTGTTCATCGTGCGCATCCTGGAGAAGACCGGCGTCTCCGACGAGATAGCGGTCCTTCTGAACGAGAACGGCGTCAATTCGACCCGGCTCAAGGACATCATGGACAACCCGTCCGCCTACATCGACGAGGTCAAGAGCAACCCCGACGTGTACGGACGCTACGACAGCGAGCTGAGCGCCCAGAACGCCAAGTACGCCGCGGCCCGCGTGGAACTGCAGAAAGCGGGCATGGACGGACTGGTCGACATCTACTCGCAGATGCGCGACATCAGCGGGAACGACATCGGCTACTTCGCCGTGGACGGTCGCCTCTTTCCGTTCAGCGCGACCTACAACAGCATCTTCTACGCCCCGGCCACTCTGTCTGACAGAGTGATCGATCCGTACACCAACGCCCCCTCGGACTACTACGAGATCAAGGCGGTGACGTCCAACGGCCAGCTCAAGTCGGTGCAGGACCTAGTGGCTGGCGACCGCGTTATATACTACACCATCGTGTACAAGGACGCGTTCTACGACACCATGCTGTACCGCGCCATGATGGGCTACGGCCCGTCGGACGTGGGCAAGAGCAGCCAGGGCATTCCCGGCATCTCGGGAAGCCTGTCCGGCATGGACCCCATGCCAGCCTGGAACCTCACTCACTTCAGGCAGGTGTACCGCACCGCCTACTACTCGCCGTACAACAGCACCGAGGTTGCCTTCCACGGCGACTCGTGGCGTGCCATCTCCTACGAGGAGGCGCTGCAGCGGCAGAAGGATATCAAGGCCGGCCTGGACAACGGGACGGTGGACCTCAGCGCGTCCACCCTCACCAGCGGCACGGTGTTCCTCCAGTACTATGACGGAGCGGTCCTCCAGGGCAGGGCGACGTCCAACGACGGCACTCCCTACTCGGGCATCTACGTCACGGCGGTGGATGAGCTGGGCATCCCGCACCACACCGTCAAGACGGACGAGAACGGCTACTACGAGCTCATCCTTCCGTTCGGCAACATCAGCGTCGTTTACTCGGCCGGAACGCTGGACAAGCGGACCCAGATCGCCACTGAGATGCATACCACGCCGTATAACATCACCTACAACCAGGCCATGCGCCGCGAGGCGTACACCTTCGATGGCAACGTAACCCTGCCCGGCTCCATCATCAGCGGCCGCGTCTTCTGGGACAACGACGGCAGGGGCGGCTTCACCACTGGCGATGAGGTCATGGAAGGCGCCACCGTGGTGCTGGAGAACCCCACCAACGGGTTCCGCCAGGAGGTCGTCACCAACGCCACCGGCGAGTACAAGATCGTGGGCCTGGCCGGCGACAACAACTACATCTACGCCATACTGGACGGCCATGCCTTCGGCAACACCAGCGTCTCCATGATGCCCTATGGCACCGCCACCAGGAACATCGCCGCTCAGCCCTCGTCCATCTCCGGCAACCTCAAGTTCGAGGCCGGAGACGCCGCACCGGGCGTCGAGCTGTCGCTGAAGGACAAGACCAGTGGAAAGACCAGGGAGGTCACCACCGGCGCCGACGGCTCGTTCTCGTTCGACAAGCTGCTGCCCGGAGATTACTCCCTCGGCCCGTCCGACGGCAACCTCAGCATAGGGATGCAGGAGTTCACCCTCGCGTCCGGCCAGAACATCAACGACGTCGCCCTGACCATGTATGACGCCACCCGTGTCACCGGATCGGTGACCATCGGCGACGGGGGCCAGAAAGGCGTCTCGGTCGGTTTCCTCTCCGAGCAGAGGGAGATCTGGGTGACCACCGGCGAGAACGGCGTGTATAACGCCACGCTGCCTAGCGGCAATTACACCGCCTACGTGCTCACCGCGCAGGGCGGGACCGATTACGTTGCCATGAAGGCGTTCGAGGCCGACGAGGACCTCATGACTCTCGATCTGCCCTTGGCGCAGGCCGCGGCGGTGTCCGGAACGGTCAAGACCGACAAGGCGGTCAGCGGCGCCACCGTCATCTTCACCGCTGCCGACGGAGCGTCCATCAGGACGACCACCAACGCCGCCGGCGAGTACAAGCTGTTCCTGCTGCCCGGCGACCACTTCGCGTACGCCTCCTCCTCCTCCTCCTCCTCTGGAAAAGCGTACTGGAGCGCCGTCAGCGTAGAAGGCAGCAAGACCGTCGACCTGCAGCTGGCGGACGGCGCATCGCTAAAGGGCATCGTGTACCGCGACGCCAACCGCAACAACGCCGTCGATTCAGGCGAGGCCATCGCCCGGACGCTGGTGACGATCACCGACCCGGCGAACCAGAACAAGAAGATATCGTTCGTGACCGACGCCTCGGGCAAGTTCGATATCACTCTGCCCAAGGGTGCCGGCTATCGGCTGACCGCCTCCATGGACGGCTACGCTTCGGCGGAGCGCACTTATGAGGACTTCACCGGGCAGGACCAGAACATAGCCCTGGTGGCGCACAACCGCACCGTCGCCGGGACCGTCGCCGGCTCCGACGGCGGCTCGCTGGACGGCTACACCATAGAGTTCGAGGGCACCGGCGGCGGTGCCACCAGCGGCAATGCCACCATCGCGGACGGCTCGTTCACGGCGGACCTGGCGCCTGGCTCCTACAAGATCATCATCGACCTGCCGGGCCAGGAGCTTTCCAAGTACGTGTACAACGGCACTATCACCGTGCCGGTGGGCCGTGATCCTGCAGCCATGGACATCACCGCGCAGCTGAAGGTGCTGGTCAACTTGACCGTCAACACCAACGGCGGCGAGGGAACGGTCAGCTTCGTCGGCGAGGAGAACAAGGAGATCGATGTCAGCGAGAGCGGCGAATACAGCGTGTACCTCGTCCCCGGCGAGTATACCATCTACACCCTGACCAAGGATGGCGAGAACCGCTTCGCCAACCTGACCTCCGCTGATGTGGGAGAGGGCACCAGGCTCGATATCGCCGCCACCCAGGCCCACGCCATCAGCGGCGAGGTCCTCGACAAGAACGGCGATCCGCTGAAGGGCGCCTCAACGGTGACGGTGTTCATCAACAACGCCGAGCTGCCGCGTCAGGCCACTGACGGCAAGTTCCAGGTCTACCTGTCTGACGGAACCTATACGATCGAGGCGGAGCAGGCGGTGAAGAAGGAGATCGACGGCAAGCAGCGCTATGTCGTCTACACCGGTTCGGTGGACGACGTCGAAATGCGCGGCGCCAACGTCGATGATCTAACCATCACCACCGCCCGGACCTATGACAATGCCACGCTCACCGGCAACATCACCGGCTTCACCGGAAAGCTGGAGTTCACGGCCCTCAGCGATACGGCCATGAACGCCAACGCCACGGTCGCCGGAGGCAGCTTCTCCGTCAACCTGGCCCCGGGCACCTATGCGGTGTACGGGACCGACAGAAGCAACGTGGTGCTGACCAGCGTCACCGTCGAGCCATATGTCAGCAACAACGTCAACCTGACGATGGTCGCCGGCCACACGATCAGCGGCCAGGTGACCTATAACGGCACGGCGATGCCCAATGCCGAGATCACCTTCTCGGACGTCACCAGCCACACCATCACTGCTGGGCCGGACGGCTTCTATGACGTGGTGCTGCCCGAAGGCTCCTATCACATCACCGCCGTCGGTACGGTGGATGAGAGCGGCGTCAGCGTGACCTGGGCCGGCTCGACCGATGTGGAGCTGAGCGCAGATACAACCGCTAACATCGCCCTAGTGCGCCAACAGATCGGCGTAGTGGACCTGACGTGGGACGAGAAACCGAAAGAGGTCAAGGCTGGAGATAGCGTCACTTATGACGTGGTCATCACCAACCGCGGCAACGTCGACGACACCTACCTGCTGTCCAGCACCTCCTCGTGGGACGTTTCCTTCTCGCAGAAGGAAGTGTTCCTGTCATGGGGGCAGGGCGATGGCAGCAGCGAAACCGTGAAGGTGACGATCAAGACGCCCGCCGATGCCAAGGTGACCCACCCGGCCATCACCATAAAGGCGGTGTCGGCCAACAACACGGGAGCGAGCGACGTCCTGCGCCTGGATGTGGACATCACTGCGGTGTACGACATGACGGCGAAGCCGGGCGCGGCCCAGACAAACGGAACCGCATACACGGTGCCGATCGTGGTGTCGAACACCGGCAATGCCGACGACAAGTATACCTTCACCATATCCGACAAGGACAGTAAGGCTCTGCTCGAAAAGGGCTGGTCAGTATCGATACTGACCCCGGGCCCCTCTGGCCTGACCAGGGATGTATCGGTGATCGCCGGCAAGAGCGCCACCATCAACCTGCAGCTGGTAAGGCAGTCGGACGACGCCGATCCCAACGCCACGCTGGCATACAGCGTCTCCTCGGCCAACCGCGAAGATGCTGGCACCGTGCAGCTCGAGCGCCTTGAGCTCAGCGCCGACGATGGCCTGGGCGCATCCGGACAGGGGGCTCAGATGAGCGCCCCGCAGGTGCCGGCCATCACCTGGGTGATGCTTGCGGCCATAGCGCTGCTGGCAGCCGCCCTGGTGATAATGAGGGTCAACAAGGGGGTGTTTGGACGCAGAAGAAAGCGGTAATCGCGACCCTGGCGGTCCTCGCCGCGCTGGTGATGGCCTCGGTCGCCGTCCCCTCCCCGGCGGCCGCCCAGGATGACAAGTACCTGTTCGAGATCGACGGACCGACGACCATGATACCTGGGGAGAAGGCGGTCCTGACGGTCAACTTGACCGGTGGTCCCGAAGGCCCCGTGAAGTACAATGCCACCGTCCCCTACGGGAGCGCGGTGACCCCCAGGACCGGGGATGTGAAGGATGGAAGCTTCAACGTGACCGTCACGGCGCCGGCCAGCACTGGCACCTTCACCGTGACGTTCGGCGCCACGTCGGAGAACGGCTCTGTGAGCAGCACCGCCCGGTATGACATCAAGGTGGTGGAGGCCGTGGTGCTGTCGGTCGAATTGACCAACGCCGCCAACGTGACCGCCACCGGCGTTCCGGTGCAGTTCTTCGTGGACGGTGAGCTGGTCGGTACGGTCACCGCCACCATACCGGCGGCCAGCACCCGGACCGTCCAGTACAACTGGTCGGCGGGCTCGCTCTCTGGTGGAAAGCACACCCTCAAAGTGGTCGTCGATCCCGAGCAGCAGTTCGTCCGCTTCGCCGACGGAAGCAACGTCTTCGAGACCAACTTCTACGTCGGGGACGGCGGATGGGGACTGGCCAACATCCTGCTGGCCATCGCTCTGGTGATCTTCATGGTGGTGGTGTTCTTCACCTACATGAACCGCGGCAAGAAGAAAAAGAAACGACGGCCGCGGGCCTGATTTCGTCAAAGGGCCTCCGGCCCTATTTTCTCTTTTTATCGACAATAATGCAGCGGATATTGCCGCATGAGCAGGTCTCGCGGAGCGGCAGCCCTATTTCCGCATACGCCGGGCGATTTTACCACGGCAGAGAAGCGGCCCGAACGGCTGCGAGAAGGACCTAGCTTTGCACTAATTATATGACATCCATTATTTGATATTGCTCTATGGCATACATCTGCTCATGGAGTTCACGGGGAAGAAAAGTTTCCTCAGGACTGGCTCAGCGGTCGCATTGATCGGTCTGGTCCTGAACATCGCCGGTCTGCAATGTCTTCCGGATAAGCATCTGAGCGTCACGTATTCCTCCGAGATATTTCTGGCAAATGCCATGGGCCTCGTGGGTGTCGGACTGATCTTGGTCGGCTTGACCGTGGCATTGGTCGGGGTGCTCAGAGTAGATTGAGCCTTAAGGCCATGACTAGATGCTATATTCCTGATGCCTCGAGGTTCGACCGCGATACCGCAGTGGGCCTTGGCGCGGGATTTGAGGCCCGGAGCTAGACGCCATCAATATCTCCAGAGCCCGCCATCCAGAGTGAAAGATATCAACAAATAGTGCCGGCATGGATTGTTTTACCATGGCAGTTACAGCTAACGTCATAGTCGTTGAGCCGGGCAAGCTGGATGAGGCGATAGAGCAGAACAACAACCTCATCGTGGACTGCTGGGCCGACTGGTGCGGCCCCTGCCGCATGCTCTCGCCGATCATCGAGCGACTGGCCAAGGACTATGCTGGCAAAATATCGGTGGCCAAGATGAACGTGGACGAGAACCAGGCAGAGGTGCAGCGGTTCATGATCATGGCCATCCCCACCGTGCTGTTCTTCAAGGACGGCCGGCTGGTCGACCAGATGATCGGGGTGGCGCCCAAGGAGGAGATCGAGGACAGGATCCGCCAGCACTTCTAGAGCTTGCGGGAGAGCTCCTCCAGCTTGGCCTGGAGCATGTCCGAGCTCAGCGCTATCGCCACCTCGCCCCGCGTCTTCTCCAGCAGCGAGCGGGCCACGTCCTGCTTGCGCCTGATCTGTACGATGGCGTCCGGGTAGTCGAAACGCATGATCACTAGGAACAGCTCCTCCATCATGTCGAGGTACCTGGCGGCCTCGTTGGGATTTCCCTCACGGAGGCGCTCCAGGGCGAATCGGCGCAGCTCGCCGATGACGTCGCCCAGGCCCAGAAGGTACGCCGTTCCCGGCAGCCCCATCTCGTCAGGGTCCGGGACGTCCTCATCATTGACCAGGGCGAGCAGTATGGCCGCCTCGGCCAGCTCCTGCAGGGACCCTTCCACCAGTCCCGACGCCCACATCTCCGGGTAGTCCTCCAGCAGGCTGCGCAGGCGGTGCGCTTCGTCTATCGCCTCATGCATCATGGCCCTGACCTCCTCGCCCTTGTGGATCGAGTGGACTATGCTGCCCGATAGCCGGTTTATGGCCCTGGTGGACTTGATGGTGATCTCGCGGACCTGGTCCTTCTCCTCTAGTCGGGACTCGATGCGGTCGGCGATATCTTCCAGGTTCTTCATGGCCGATGGAACGAGCGGTTCCCTATTTTACCATATCGGGAGCAAGAATGCCCAGGGTCTCATCCCTGGGATGAATTGCGACAGAGAGTAATCTCGGGCAACCGCTCGATGCTCCTCTATATGCTCTGTCCGATCCGCGCTCAGCCATCATACTGCCGCACTTCAATGGGCGCGCAAGTTCTGGCATCGAACATGCTCCCCCGGGAGCATGGCTGACCACGCTGGCACGGAAGCATCGTTCGCAATTGCTTCCTGTCTTTCCTCGGAAGAAAGCGTCGGTCGATCGCATGCAGACAGAGATGCATGCGAAGGGCGCATTGATGCCCCTCGGGAGGCAACGTCGTGAGCGACGACGGCCTCAGAATCCCACGAATTTATTCGTGGGAGTGTCAAGCTTTCCTGAGCTGCGCCATGTGCTCCACCCGCCGGTTAACCAGTTCGGACTTCCCGATATCGTGGCGGACGAATATGGCATCTCCGCGGACATGTTGAAGGGCCCTCTCGCACGCTTCCTCGGCCGCCTGAATGGAATCGTCGATCCCGACCACGCCCACCGCGCGAGAGGTCGTGGTCAGTATCCTGCCGCCCTCCTGGTCTACCATGGCGTAATAGGCGCGAGCGCCTTCCCGGGCGATGGCGTCCTCGTCGACCTCGATCACCTTGCCGGCCTGCGGCCTGGTGCCGTATCCGGCCGGCACCACGTACTTGCACACCGTGGCCTTCCTGGCGAAGGAGACGTTCGTTGAAAGCGAGCCGTCCATGATGCCCTGGCATACCTCCAGGAATGGCGTCTCCAGTATGGACAGCACGTTCATGGCCTCTGGGTCGCCGAACCGGGCGTTGAACTCGATGACCCGGGGGCCGTCGTGGGTCAGCATGAACTGGCCGTACAGCACTCCTCGGTACGGGTGGCCCTCGCGGGCCATGGCCTCCACCGTGCGCCGTATGATCTCAAGCGCAGCCTGCCGGTCCGCATCCTCGACGAAAGGAAGCAGGTGGTCCTCCGCCGAGTAGGAGCCCATGCCGCCGGTGTTCGGCCCCGTGTCGCCCTCATAGGCGCGCTTGTGGTCCTGCACCAGGGGCATCGGTACGACGTTTCGGCCGTCGCAGAACACCTGCAGGGTGAACTCCTCGCCCACGGCCCGCTCCTCCAGGATGACGCTGCCGCCGCCTATGCCGTGTCCGAAGATCTCCTCTAGATAGGCGTCCGCCTCCTCGACGGTCTTCAGATGCTCCCCCTGGACCTTCACCCCCTTGCCCCCGGTGAGGCCCACCGGCTTGATGGCCAGCTCGAATCCCGCATCGCGGACAAACCTCTTCGCCTCGCCTAGGTCGGTGAATGACGCGAAGCGGAGGTTGCCGGGAACGCCGTTGCGCTGCATCAGCTCGCGGGCGAAGCTCTTGGACGTCTCCAGCCTGGCCGCCGCCCTCGTGGGCCCGACGCAGCCTATGCCCTCGGCCTGGAGCGCGTCCACCAGCCCCGCCTCGAGAGGCGCTTCCGGCCCCATGACGGCCATCTCGACCGCCGTGGCCTTGGCGAAGTCCACTACTGCGGCCACGTCGGTCTCCTTGACCAGGCGGACCTCCCGGGTCAGCCTCGCTATCCCGGGGTTGTTGTTCCTCATGGCCGAGTACAGCTCGGCACCGCTGCGATGCAGCGCGGCGGCCAGGGCATGCTCCCTGCCGCCGCCTCCCACGACAAGCACCTTCATACGAGCACCGCCACAGGTAAGGAGAGATGTAATAAAAATTAGGCGTGGATGTTCAGCGCCTTGAACAGCTCCCCGAGCCCCTCTCCCGTCTTGGCGCTGGTGCGGAACAGCCTTGCGCCCTTCTTGAACCTGGCATAGTCGGCGTCCAGCCGCTCGATGTCCATGTCCACATGGGGGAGCAGGTCGATCTTGTTCAGCACCGCGATGTCCGACTCCAGGAAGATGAGCGGCTGCTTCCGTATCATATCGTCCCCTTCCGTGACGGAGATCACTACCATGCGGTGGTCGGTGCCCAGCGGGAAGTCGGCCGGGCATACCAGATTGCCGACGTTCTCCACGAACAGGAAGTCGATGGAATCGAGGTCCAGCTCGTCCAGCGCATGATCGACCAGGTGGGCGTCCAGGTGGCATTCCTTGCCTGTGTTCACGTTCACGGCGGGGATGCCCGCGGCGCGGAAACGATCGAAGTCGTCCTGGCCGGTGACGTCGCCGGCCAGCACCGCCGCCTTGATGCCCATGCGCCCCATCTCCACGGCCATCTTCTCGATGAGAAGCGTCTTGCCCGCGCCTATGGAGCCCATTACGTCTACGGAGCGGATATTGTGAGAGCGAAGTCGGTGGTGGATATCATGGCCGAGCTTGCGGTTCTCGGCCAGGATGTCCGCCTCCATGCTGATGTCCGATACCTTGTGCACGCTCCGGCTAGGGTGAACGAGCTAATAATTGTTGCCCGACCTTGAACGAGAGGCGAACGTTCGTGAAGTTGGCCAGTCTCTATGTTTTTTAGTTCCATGTTTCTATACCAGATAATAGTTTTAAGTACAGTCAATGTAATTCGCCCTCGACTGGCCTAGGGGAACTTATCGGCCGGTTGGGGTGAGAGTTTGCATTCGCACCAAGTTCGTGATTCGAGAGAGCCTAAGCTAGGCTTTGGAAGAGCATTGCTGATCCTGAGCGCATCGGCGCTCATGCTGCTGCTAATGTTGGCCGGCATGGGAGGTGCAAGCGCTGAGCCATTTGTGGAGGAGAACATAGCCTCTAATACACAATGGAATGAGGCCGGCTCGCACTATATCGTAAATGAGACGATATACGTCGAGGCGGGAAAGACGCTGACGATCGGGCCGAACGTCACCATACTATTCGCCCCCGACGCCGGCATGGTCGTCAACGGCACGCTTGTCGTCGAGGGCAACAAGACGCACAGGGCCGTGTTTGACGAGAAGGAGGCCGGCCTCGGCTGGACCGGCCTGGTGTTCAACAAGGGCAGTGTAGTCAACATCGACTATGCGCTCATCAACAACACCGAATGCGCGATCGATGTGACCGACTGTGAGCTCGTGGTGACGAACACGGTCATCACCAACACTGCTAAGGCCGTCAATGCCAAGTTCAACGACGGCGGCAGCCTGACCATCGACGGTTGCGTCATCGACACGCAGGTCGGTCCGGAAGCTTCGATCGCAGTGGACATCTCCGGCTTTGCCGATGGCGCTTACGAGAATGTAATCGCGGTCGACGTTGCCATCACCAACAACCTGGTCGAGAGTGCCAACCCTGAAGGCCTTCTCCTTATCTCCAGGGACGTGAAGGCTGAGGGCAACGGCATCGCGACCGTCGCTGGAAACATCTTGATCCAGGGCAACCGTTTCGATCAGGCATCCATTAACCCCGATTCCGTCAAAATAATAACCACCTTGTATGCCGTCGACAATTCCAGATTGATCCTCGAGGGTGCGGTCTGCATAGAGGACAACGTGTTCGAGGGACCCAGCTCGTATATGGTGTACTATTATCTCGATACCGACGCGAAGGACAACAGCACGATATGCATCAACGCGCCCGTGAAGATCTCCGCGAACATCGGACGCGATATCCAGGTGATCAAGGAAGTCTACGCCCACGGTAACGCCACCATCGACGCCACTATTCCCACCTGCGTGCAGTACAACACCGTCACTGGCTATGTCTACGTATGCCACGACGTGGAGGCGATGGAGGGCAACACGACCGTAATGGCGACCGGAGACGTGCTGATCTACCGCAACAGCGTGGAGTACGATCCGAGCGATGGCTACCCAGAGCTCATAGATGTCACCGTTTACGTATACGCCATGTGCACCGGTCCACAGCAGGTCTGCGTGGCCGTGTACGATGCCGACGTCGTCATAACCGAGAACGAGGTCTCCGCCTACCTGGAAGGCCCCGCAACCGTGTACGGCATAGATCTGTACACCGACGTCTACGCTAGTGATTCGTACTATATGATTGGTGAGACGTCCTTAGAAGGTTCTTCTGCCACCGCGATGTTCGGCGATGTCCTGGTGACCAGGAACATGGTGACGATGTACGGCACCATGTACGGGTATCTATACGGCATATATGTCGATCCCGATGTCTACGCCGACGCATACCCCGGTTTCCAGTGCCGCGCCACGTCCGGTGCGGTGACCATCGAGCGCAATGAGGTCCTGGTCTCCGGTGACTACGGCGTGGGGATCTATCTCTATGCTGACTATCTATGCGCATCCGCGGAGGGCGAAGGGAGTGTGGCCAGCGCCCTCGCCGGGGCCCAGACCATCTGCGGCAACCTTGTGGACATGATCGGCAACGGTGGCCGTGGCATATACATAGATGCATCTAGCAACACGTACGCCGACGCCTATGACGGCGCCCTGGCCGAGGCCCGCATGACCTCGGGCGTCACCGTCTCCGGCAATGATGTGTCCATGAATGGCGATGGGAACAACGGAACATTCCTCAGATCTTACCAGGGATCCTGGAGCGAGGGCGGCGAGGCCTGCTACGAGAGGGCCTTTACCATCGTTGACAACTGCCTCGAGATCATGGGCAGCAGCAGCGCCGGCATATATGTGGCGAGCTTCGCTTGCGAAGTATACTACAAGGACGGCGATGCCTCTGCCATCGGTCCGCTGACCATCAGGGGCAACGACATCGTCCTGATCGATGACGGTGCAGCGCCGCTCGCGCCGGGAGCTCCTAGCAGCAACGCTCTGAACGGCATAGTCCTCACAGCTGACAGTTATATAACACCCGATTCCGACAACGGGGCCGGTTCGCTGTCTGCAGAGGTATGCATCGCCGATAACACCATAGAGGGTGCCGAGTACGGCATTTACCTCTACAACATCTATCGGTCCACCGTCTTCGTGAAGGACAACGCCGTGACCGACTCGCTGAGGGGGCTGTTCATGGCATCTTGCGAGGGCATCGAGCTACTCGGCAACACCATGACTGGAAATGAGTACGGCGTGTACGTGAGCGGGGGCGCGGACCACCTGTTCGAGGGCAACGCCTTCATAGGGAACGACTGCGGCCTGTACCTCAGCTCGGCCGAAGGCGTCGTGGTGAGGGACAACCTGTTCTGCAAAAACGAGGTCGGCCTGCAAGCAGATGTGCGCATTGGGCTCGTGGTCGAGGACTGTTACTTCTCCCTCAACGATGCGGGAGCGTACCTCACCGGGCTCGAAGGGTCGGTCGTTGGCAATAACACCTTCTATCTGAACATCGGGGACGGTCTCAACATAGTCGACAGTGAGCTCGTCATCTACAACGGCAAGTACGACCAGAACGGCGGGAACGGCCTGTACGTCGAGGGAGGCAGCGTCGACTGGATCATCGATCGCGAGGCGATCGTGCGCGCCAACAACGTGAACTTTGAGGGTGAGGTCGTCGTCTGCGGCAAGCTCGTGCTCGACTACGTCAGCGACTTCATGCTTGTTCCTGACAACGACGTCCACTACGGCGTCTATGAAGGCGTTTCACGCCTCAAGGTCGCCGAGGGCGGTTGCCTGGAAGCGTACAACTCGGGGCTGCGCTCGTACAACTACAGGTCGTGGTTCTTTGAGGTGTACGGCTCGATGATGCTGACCAACTGCGTCGTTACCAACGCGTTCGAGATCTATCTGGCTCCGACGTCCAATGTCGAGATGACCACCACGAACGTCGAGGTCGCGTACAACAACGGCATCCACATCGACGGCTGCTCGCCGATCATCCGCGGCTGTTCGATCGTGGGCGCGGACATGGACGGCATATACATCGTGGATGGAGCGAAGCCGACGATCGTCGGCTGCGTCATCGTCGGCAACGACCGCGGCATATATGCGTTCGAATCGTCGCTCGAGTTCGTGGTCGACAACATCATCATGATGAACGAGCACGGCATCTACGCCGAGCGCGTTTCCGGCATCATTCACGACAACGTCATGATGCTCAACGGCAACGAGCCGTTCATGATCGAGTGCGACGTCGACGTCAAGCACAACCAGTTCGGCTACGGCCGGCCGATCGAGATGCTCGAGCCGCTGGCCTCGGCACTAATCCAAGCGATCGACGAGCTCGCCAACGTCGAGCTTGCCCTAGGCGGCCACGGCCTCGATGCGCCGGACGTTCCGTTCGAGCTCGACTACCTGCTCGGCAAGCTGGCGCTGATGTCGTTGAACGGCGGCGTCGGCATCTACGCCATCGACTCGTGCGTTGAAGCGTCCGGCAACGAGTACGGCATGCTGCAGACCGCTGTGTACCTCGTTCGTTCCGATGCAGTGTTCAGCGACGTCATCCGGACCAATTCGTTCGACATGACGTACTCGAACGGGACGAGGACGCTCAGCATACCGTTCACCGTGTACGACGGTATCTACGCTGTCGACTCGACGCTGACGATCGACGGAGCATACTTTCAGGTCGTCGACGACGCCATCTTCCTGGAGAACAGCTGCGCCGTTATCGTCGACTCGACGTTCGAGGCCGGCGACTTTGAGGTGTATCTGTTCCGCGACTCCGAGGCCGCGGTGTGCGGTTCGCTTGACAAGTACGCCATCATCGATACTTCGAGGCTGTATTGGCTCGGCGAGCTGACGATCACCGTGGTCGACCAGGACAGCTTCGGCATCGCCGGCGCGTCGGTCGTCGTCAAGGACGCCGCGGGACGCATCTGGTCTGACGGAACAACCGACAAGCATGGCGTCTTCGTCGCTCATGCGCCGTATGCGCTTGAGACGGTGAGCGGCGTCAACGACTCGCTCGGCAAGACCCTAGTCGCCGCGTCGTACGGCGACAAGGCGACGAAGTCGGCCGAGATCGAGGTCGACGGCGACGAGCAGCTGACGATGAAGATGACGATCAAGGAGAGCTCGATCTTCGGCACGAACCCGCTCGTCCTCGGCGTCGTGGCGCTCGTCATAGTCGCGGTCATCGTCGGCGCGGTGCTGCTGGCCAGGAAGGACTAAAAAACCTCTTTCCAAAACCTCTTCCCCCTTTTCCATTTTGTCCGCCGAGCATGGTGCCAGGGGCGCACACTCTTAATTAAGGAAGAACAGCATTTGGCGCTCGGTCTATTCATGAGCTATTCACCCCGTCTTCTATCATTGCTACAGAGCGTAGGCGCCGCCGAGGGCGATCGCCTCACGGTCTCCAGCGACGGCCGCGAACTGTCAGGCGTCCTGATACCTCATAACGAGTTCAGCCATCCCGACGTCCTCGTTCTCAAGATGAAGAGCGGATACAACGTCGGCGTGCTGGTGACGCCCTCGACGAACGTGGCCGTCGCCGTCAAGGGCGAGGTCCGCGAGAGGGCTCCCCGGCCGCTCAGCAATGGCAAGGGCCTTCCGCAGGTGGCCGTGCTGAGCACCGGCGGCACCATCGCATCGTATGTCGACTACCGCACCGGGGCCGTCCACCCGGCCCTGTCGGCCGGCGACCTGCTGGCCACCGTGCCGGAGATCGCCGATATATGCGACGTGCGCGCCGAGGCCGTGTACTCCATCTTCTCGGAGAACATGACGGTGGAGAACTGGCAGCAGCTGGCCGGCGTGGCCGCCGACCGCTTGAACTCCGGCGTGGAAGGGATCATCGTTCCGCACGGGACCGACACCATGAGCTACACCGCCGCCGCACTGTCCTTCATGCTTGGCGACATCCCGAGGCCGGTCGTGGCGGTCGGAGCCCAACGATCCTCCGATCGGCCGTCATCGGACGCCTACACCAACCTGCTGAGCGCGGCCCGCTTCATCACCGCCTCGGACGCGGCGGAGGTCCTGGTGCTGATGCACGAGACCTCGTCGGACATCTCGGCGTCCATCCACCGCGCCACCAAGGTCCGCAAGATGCACACCTCCCGCCGCGACGCCTTCCAGAGCATCAACGCCCCGCCGGTGGCCAGGATGGACTTCGGCGGAGGCATCGACTACCTGGCGCCGTACCGCCGGAAGTCGGACGTCAAGGTCGTCCCGCGGCTGGAGATGGAGAAGGACGTGTCGCTGGTGCAGTTCTACCCGGGAATGAGCCCCTCGGTGTTCGAGAGTATTCTGTCCAAGAGCCGAGGGATGGTCATAGCCGGCTCCGGTCTCGGCCACGTGTCGTCGGAGCTCATCGAGCCCCTCCGCAGGGCGGTGGCCGGCGGGACCGTAGTGGTCATGACCTCACAGTGCCTTCACGGAAGCGTGAACCTGAACGTCTACGCCACCGGCAGGGACCTGCTGTCCGCCGGGGTCGTCCCGGGCGGGGACATGCTGCCCGAGACGGCCTATGTCAAGCTGATGTGGGTGCTGGGCCAGACGAACGACGCGGAGGGGGCCAGGAAGATGATGGCCGCCGACCTTAGAGGCGAGATCACCGACAGGAGGGCGATGCAATGAGCCACGACGTCACAGTGGGCCTGGAGATCCACCAGCAGCTGGACACCAGGAAGCTGTTCTGCAGCTGCCCCTCCTGCCTCGTCGAGGAGGAGGGAGCGACGTTCCAGCGCAGGCTCCGGCCGACGCAGTCGGAGATGGGCGAGATCGACCGCGCCGCTTTGGCGCAGGCGGAGAGGAAGATGCGGTTTCGGTATCAGGCCCCGCCCTCGGCCAGCTGCCTGGTGGAGGCGGACGAGGAGCCGCCCCACGACGCCAGTCCGGAGGCGGTCGACGTCGTGCTGACGGTCGCCGCCCTCCTGGGAGCGAGGCCGGTGGACGAGATACACTTCATGCGCAAGCTGGTCATCGACGGCTCCAACACCTCGGGGTTCCAGCGGACGGCCATGGTGGCCATGGGCGGTTTCCTGGAGGTGAACGGCCGTCGCATCACGGTCGACACCTTCTGCCTGGAGGAGGACGCCGCGCGAAAGGTGGAGACCAACGGTTCGGAGGTCACGTACCGCCTGGACCGCCTCGGCATCCCCCTCATAGAGATCGCCACAGCTCCGGACATGCACTCGCCCGAGGAGGTAAAGGAGGTGGCCCAGCGCATCGGGTCCATCATGCGCGCCACCCGCCGGGTCAAGAGGGGCATCGGGACCATACGGGAGGACGTCAACATCTCCATCCCGGGAGGCGCCCGGGTGGAGATCAAGGGAGTGCAGGAGCTGCGCATGCTGCCAGTATACGTGGAGAAGGAGATGGAGAGGCAGCGGTCGCTCCTGGCCATACGCGATCTCCTTCGGGGAAGGGGCGCCGCCCCGGCGGCCGTGGAAACGGCCGATCTCACCTCGACCTTCGACGGCTGCACCTCCAAGGTCATCACCGGAGCGTTGAAGAGCGGCGGCAAGGTGCTGGCCGCGACGCTCCCTGGCTTCGCCGGAGTGCTGCGCTCCGAGGATGGAAAGCTGCGTCTGGGAGCGGAGATGGCACAGCGCGCCCGGACCAGGGGAGTGAAGGGAATATTCCACTCGGATGAGCTGCCGGCCTACGGCATCGAACAGCAGTACGTGGACGCGGTCCGCGACGCCCTCGATCTGGGTCAGCAGGACGCCTTCGTGCTGTGCGCCGCCCCCGAGGCCAAGGCACGCGATGCCCTCAATGCCGCCATCGACCGGGCCAACGAGGCGCTGGTCGGCGTGCCCGAGGAGACGAGGGATCCGCTGCCGGACGGCTCCTCCGCCTACTCCCGCCCCCTTCCAGGCGCTGCCAGGATGTACCCCGAGACGGACGTTCCGCCCATACCCGTGCCGGCGGGGCGCATGGAAACCATACTGGCGAACCTCCCGGAGCTTCCCGAGGTGCGCACCGGACGGATCGCCGCCGAATACGGGATCCATGAGCAGCAGGCCCGGCAGCTCGTGAGGGAAGGCTGGGACGACGTGTTCGAGGAGATCGCCGCCGACCGCGAGCTGGCGGCCCTGGCGGCAAGAACGCTCACATCCACCCTGGCCGAGCTGGAGCGGGATGTGGACGTCTCCCGTCTGGACGAAGGGGCCCTCAAGTCCGCCTTCGCCGGCGTGTCCGCCGGAACGTTCGCCAAGGAGGCGGTGCCCGACGTGCTGAGGAAGATGGCCGAGGGAATGTCCGTCGACGATGCGGTGAAGGCGCTGGGCCTTTCGGCGATGAGCGTGGAAGAGGCCAGGGAGATCGTCGCCCGTGTGGTGCGCGAACGGGAGGCGTTCGTGCGGGAGAAGGGCAAGGCGGCCGCCGGACCCCTGATGGGGCCGGTCATGGCCGAGCTGCGCGGCCGCCTGGACGGCAAAACGGCCAGCGAGCTGCTCAGGGAGGAGCTGCGGAAGCTGCTGTCTTGATCCCTGGTAACGTTCTTGTCCGGTCCGCTCCCATATGGCCTGACCATGCGTGACGGACCGGCCGGCGGTGAGGTGTCCATGCACGCGACCTCATCGCGCCTGGCCAGCATGCCCTTCTGGCTCTCCATGGCCGGAGGCCTGCTGGTGCTGATCGAGGGCGTAATGATCATCATGGCGGGGCCGAGGCTGATCACCAGCACCATGGGGCTCGGCGCGCTGGCGTTCGGCGCGCTGGTGGCGATCATCGGCGCGGTCATCGTATGGGCCGCCTATGGCATCCGCAACGTTCCCTCCCGGAGAGTGACGCACGGCGCCATCGCGGTCATGTTATCGGTAGTAGCGCTCGTCCTGGCGGCCGGGGGCTTTGTCATCGGCTCCATCCTCGGCATCATAGGTGGTTCATGGGCCATCATGGCCCGCTGATGGGCGAAGCTCCTCGACCCACAGCTCCTCGAAGAACAGCCGCCGGCGCTTCAGCTCGACGCGGCGGAACGGCGCGAGCGCATCGTTGAGAGCGTTCGGCTCCATCTCGGTCGACAGCAGCAGAACGATCCTTCCGCCGGGGAGCAGATGCCCAGGGGCCTCGTCCAGGAAGCGGGCCGTCACCTCGACGCCGTCCGGCCCCCCGGCCCATGCGAGGGCCAACCGGTCGTCGTCGGTCCCGGGGCAGTAGGGAGGGTTGAAGACGATGACGTCGAACCGCTCCGGGACGTTAGCGAACAGATCGCTCTCTCTTACTTCTCCGGGCAGCCCGTTCCGTGTAAGGTTCGCCTCGGTGCATCTCACCGCCAGCGGATTGAGGTCGGCGGCCACGACCGATGAGGCGCAGGCGGCCAGGTGGCACGTTATCAGGCCGGTGCCGGGCCCCATCTCCAGGACGGTCTCGCTCCCCCCGACGTCGAGGGCATCCAGCAAAAGGAACGTATCCTCCATCGGAGGATACACCTCCTGGCATTCGATGATGTCGAGCTCCCGGCGATACCGCATCCTCGCACCTCATGACGTCCGCACATCTTAAGCTCAGGGGTTGCGAGCAGCACCAAATCAACTTTAAGCGTGGGTATGCATGCACGGCCATGGAGCCCGCCTCCTATGCGGTCATCGCCATCATCGCCGCCACCCTGGTCTTCGGCGCCAGGAAGCGTTCGGACCTCACGCCGGTGCTGCTTCTCGGCAACCTGTTGATCTTCTTCGTGGAGATCCTCAGCGCGCCGTTCGCCTATCTTCCCGTATCGTCGCCGGTGGTGCAGGAGCTGGCCTTCCGGCCCGAGGACCTGACCAACGGCCGCCTCTACACCCTCTTCACCTCGATGTTCCTACACGCCGATTTCGTGGCGCACCTGCTGGGGAACATGCTCTTCCTGTTCCTGCTGGGCACGCCGCTGGAGCAGCGCATCGGCAAGGCCCGCTTCGCCGCGGTGTACTTCATCGCCGGCGTGGCCGGCACGCTGATCATGGGCCTGGTGCTGGCAGGCCAGCCTCGCACGCTGGTCCTGGGCGCCTCGGGAGCGATATCGGGCCTCATGGGCGCCCTCCTGCTCCTGTACCCCAGGGACCAGATACCCATGATCCTGGGCTTCCTCTTCCTGCCAAGGGTGCCGGTGTGGCTGGCCGGCCTCAGCTGGCTCATCCTGTCGGTGGTGCAGTACGCCGGGCTTTCGAACAGCGGGGTGGCGTGGGAGGCCCACCTGGCCGGGTTCATCGTGGGCGTCATGGTGGCCGCTGCCCTGGGGAGGAAGGAAGCGGCCCGCCGCACGGCCGCTTTCAAACCGACGGACATCGCCGCGCTGGAGCCGCTCGCCGCCACGCCCGCCCTCACGAATGCGCTGGAAGCGATCCGCGCGGAGGAGCATCCCGATGTGCGGAAGGCCTGGCTGGAGTACTTCGCCGAGCATGCCCAATGCCCGCAGTGCGCGGGCAAGATGAAGTACCGCGACGGAAGGATGACGTGCCCCTGCGGATACGAGATGGTGGTGCGATGAACCGCGTCGTCCCGGCGGTGGCCGGGCTGCTGATACGGGACGAGAAGCGGATCGTGGAGGCGCATTCGTCGGCCACGCTCATCCTGTCGGACAAGATCATCCTGGTGGACACCTCCAGTATCGAACGCCGCTCTTTGCTGCTGGACGGCCTGGAGCGGGCCGGCGTACGGCCATCGCAGGTGGACATCGTCGTGCTAACACACCTTCACCATGATCACATGGGCAACCTGGACCTGTTTCCCGGGGCGAGGAGGCTGGCCCGGGTAGAGGAGCGACCAGGCAGGGGGCTCGAGCCGGTGACCGACGACATCGAGCTGGCCCCCGGCGTCTCGCTCATGCACACGCCCGGACATACCAGAGGAAGCATGAGCGTGGTGGTTCGCGCCCCTGACGCCGTGTATGTGATGGCGGGGGACGCCATCCCGACGAGGGACAACCACGATCGGTGGCTGCCGCCGGGCATCAACATCGATCCCGAGCTGGCGCTTTCCAGCATGGAGCGCATCTGCCGCGCCGGGGACATGATAGTTCCGGGTCACGGACGGCCGTTCCCGTCCCGCCGCGAGCGATAGTTTTATTTTTCAGACAGGTTCATGGATAGCCGGATGCAAATGTCGGTGCCAAACGCTATCTACCTGGATTGTCCCAACTGCGACGAGCATGCGGTGCACGAGGTTCTTAAGGGTAAGTTGGGAAAGAAACAGGAGGTCATGGAGGCCACTGTGAAGTGCCAGGAGTGCGGGCACGTTTACGTTACCGTGGTAAGGGAGCCTGAGCAGGTCAGGGTGCCCATAATCGTCTCCGAGCTGGGAGAATCCAGGAAAGAGCAGATCGAGCTGATGTCAGGCGACATGGTCTCCGTCAACGACGAGGTTTACCTGGGAGACAGCCATCTCCTGATAACGGCCATTGAGTGCGACGGCCGGAGGGTGGAGCACTGCGCGGTGGAGAACGTCGACACGCTGTGGGCCAAGAAGTTCGACAAGGTGATCGTGAAAATATCGGTGAACAAGCACAGCCGCACCCTGGCCGCCCAGGTCGAGGCTCTTCCGGAGGAGGAGTTCTTCGTGGGCGACCTCATGACCGTGGGCCGCGATAATGTGGTCATCCACAACATCCGCTCCAAGGACGGGACCGTCCGCCGTGGCGGGGTGCCGGCCAGGGATATCGTGCGCATCTACACCAAGGCGGTCCGCACCACCAACGCGTGATCCATGTACGAAGCGGAACGGAGCAGGCTGATCAAGGGGCTCAAGAGCCATGGCATCGTGACCGACGAAAGGGTGCTGGAGGCCATGGAGCGCGTCCCCAGGCACGAGTTCCTGCCCTCCGAGCTGCGAGACCAGGCGTACGTTGACTCGCCCCTGCCGATCGGCATGGGGCAGACGATATCGGCGCCGCACATGGTGGGGATCATGCTGCAGGCGCTTGATCTGCGCCCTGGCCATAACGTTCTGGAGATCGGGGCCGGCTCCGGCTACCACGCCGCGCTGATGGGCGAGATGGTCCGCCCCGGCGGGAAGGTGTACACGGTGGAGCGCCTGGAATCGCTGGGGCGGAAGGCGGCAGAGGCGATCGAGCGGCTGAGCTACGATGATGTCGTGGAAGTGGTCATCGCCGACGGCTCCATGGGGCTGCCGGAGCATGCGCCGTACGACCGCATCACCGTGGCGGCGGCCGCGCCTGACGTGCCCAAGCCGCTGGAGGAGCAATTGGCCGACGGCGGCCGGATGCTCGTTCCGGTAGGAGGGCATGGATACCAGGACCTGACACTGGTCACCCGCCAAGGCGACAGGCTGGAGCGCACCGGCCTGGGCGGCGTGGTGTTCGTGCCGCTCATCGGCCAGCATGGGTACCGGGACTAATCGAGGATGTGCGGCAGCACGTTCCGCAGGTCTCCGGCGCTCACCACCACGTTGGCGTTCTTCTTGACGTGCTCGTCGATGGGGTTGAACGCTATCGACAGGCCTGACAGGGCGAACATGGACACGTCCACGAAGCTGTTGCCGATCGAGACCGTGCTCATCTCGTTCACGCCGTACTCCTTCTGGAACTGGCGCAGTGCCGCGCCTTTGTCGGTCAGGTCGACCCTGAGGACGCCCTCCCCGGTGAGGGCGCCGTCGGGGCCGCACTCCACGCTGTTGGCCAGGTAGCCGTCGAAGCCGTGCTCGCGGGCGATGCGTCCGGCGGTCATGTCCAGGCCGCCGCTGACGATGACCACCTTGGCGCCCGCGGCGCGCAGAGCATTGACCGTCTGTGAGATGCCCTCTATGATCGGCACGGGGTCCAGGATGGTCTCCAGGTCGCTGCGGCAGATGTCCGCCTTTGCGTCAAGCCATCTCCTGATGTCCTGGCGCATGAACTCCCTGTCATCTATGTGGCCCTGGATGTATGCCTGCAGCGTATCCCCGTTGTCGATCTTGAAATGATCGTGCACCCATGTCCAGGAGGAGGCATAGTTGACCAGCACCCCGTCCATGTCGAAGGCGACCAGGCCCCACCGCGGCTTCATGATAGATAAGAACCGGACCTTGTTGATTTAGCTTGCGGAGACGGCCCTTATGGAAGATGAAGGATGTTCGATGGCGCCCACGCCTCCGCATGTCTCGGCCGGCGCCCGCCGCCGCTAAGGTCGCCGGCGCTCACGATTGGATGAACTTGACATACTCCATCTGCTCGCTGGCCTGCAGCTCGGCGAGCATCGACTTGACCATGGCCGCCTGCCCCCGGACCAGAAAGACGTTGAGGCACTTTCCGTTCTTGAGATGGGAATGGACCTGCGTGGTAATGATCTCCTGGTACTCGTGCCTGTTCTCGTCAACGCCTTCGGCCAGGTGTATCGTGATGAGGACCCCTTCCACGTCCCCTTGCAGGGTGCCGCGCTCTCTGACCTCGGCCTCGGCGGAACGGATACATACGCGGACGGCCTCGCTCCGCCCGGTCAGCCCATAGGCCTTCTGGAGCATGTCCAGGGTCTCAAGGTTCCTTTCGGTCAGGGAAACGCTAACAACGGGCATGTACGACGTCATTCATGTTGGCGATATAAGATATTATGTTGAAATTAATAGGATCATGGCAGAAATGACAGCGTTTGTTAATAAGAATAAGTTTAATTATTAACAATGTTCTCCGTTATCTCGTTACATGAGGCCCCTATCCAAGACAATCCTCGCAGTGGCGGCCGTTGCCATGCTAATAGCAGTGGCGCTGCTGGCATCTGGCCTGTTGAACGGTCCGCCTTCCTCGGGGGACCGGATCGATACCGTGGTGACCATCGCCCCCCAGCAGGCGATGGTGGAGGCCATCGGAGGGGACCATGTCAGCGTTACCCTCATGGTGCCCGCCGGGCAGGACCCGCACACCTATGAGCCGACATCGGGGCAAATCAGGGCGGTATCTTCGGCGGATGTCTATTTCGAGGTCGGTTCGGGGGTCGAGTTCGAACTGACCAGGATGAGCACCCTGAGGGAGGTCAACCCGGACATGGCCATAGCGGACTGCTCGAGGAACATAACCCTCATCGAGCAGGGGGTCCCAGATCACGATGATGAAGCGGACGGGCATCAGCATGAGGGGAACGATCCCCACCTCTGGCTCTCCCCGCTGAACCTGAAGCAGATGGCAAGGAACGTGTTCGACGGGCTGGTGTCGGTCGACCCTGATCATTCAGGGGAGTATGAGCAGAACCTCCAGGCCTACGAGGCGCGGATGGACTCGCTCCATGAGAACATCAGCGCGATGCTGGCCGACTACCGGGGAATGGAGTTCATGGTGTTCCATCCGGCCTGGGGCTACTTCGCCCACGAATACGGCCTGGTCCAGATCGCCATTGAGCAGGAAGGGCAGGAGCCGGGACCGGCGGGCATCTCGAAGATCATAGAGCAGGCCCAGCGGCAGGACGTTCACGTGATCTTCGTATCTCCGCAGATCGACTCCAGAGGCGCCCAGGTGATCGCCAAGGAGATCAACGGGGAGGTGGCCCGGGCGGACCCGCTTTCCACTGACATCGAGGCGGAACTGCTTTACCTGGCCCAGGAGATGGCCAAAGGCTTCAGCAAACAAGGGGCATGATATGGACACGGAGCATTCGCCGCAGGAGAGGGGTGCGGATAGATCGCGACCGGCAATCGATGAGCCCGCGATATCCCTGCGCAATGTCACCGCTGGATACGATGGGCGGCCGACGATAGAGGACATCACCCTTGAGGTCGAGGAAGGCGACTTCTACGGCATCATCGGCCCCAACGGCGGGGGCAAGTCCACCCTGCTCAAGGTCATCCTGGGGTTGATGGCTCCCATGAAGGGTGAGGTCAGGATCATGGGGCTTCCTCCTGAGGAGGGGAGGCGGCACATCGGGTATCTGCCGCAGTACGCCGACTATGACAAGGTGTATCCGATCTCGGTCTGGGACGTGGCCCTGATGGGGCGGCGGTCCAGGCGGGGGATATCCCCATGGTATTCCTCCGAGGACCGAAGGGCGGCCGAGGAAGCCCTCGACGCCGTGAACATGCTCGATCATCGCGAGCGGAACATCGGGAAGCTATCGGGCGGCCAGCGGCAGAGGGTGTTCATCGCCCGGGCCCTGGCCTCCAGGCCGAAGATCCTGCTCCTCGACGAGCCCACCGCCAGCGTGGACCCGGAGGGGCAGGAGAGCATCTTCGCCCTGTTCTCCGAGCTCAACAAGGAGATGACGATCCTGCTGGTGAGCCACGACGTGGGCATGATCACAACGCACGTCAACAAGCTCGCCTGCATCAACCGCACCATCGTCACCCACGACGAGCCGGTCATAACGCCGGAGATGCTGCAGAAGGGATACAGCTGCCCGGTGGACCTCATCGCCCATGGGGATGTGCCCCACCGCATGCTTCGGAATCACTGAGGAGGTGTCGACTTATGAGACATGAAGAGAAGGTCCTTGCCGTCATCGCCGCCACCACCATACTGGCCATACTTGCCCTGGTGTCCTTCAGCGGCTACTACTCGTTCATCAACAGGATGTTCCTGGCAGGCATCCTGGCCAGTCTGGCCTGCGGAGTGGTGGGCACCTTCGTGGTGGTCCGGCGGGTGGTCTTCATGAGCGATGCCATCGCCCACTCCACCTTCGGAGGCATCGGCCTGGCCTTCCTGCTGCAGAGCGCCCTGGGATGGCTATGGTTCGACCCCATGCTCGGAGCGGCCCTCTTTGCCCTCGGGGCCGCGGTCATCCTGAGCATGGGATGGACCAGGCTGAGCGTGCGCGAGGACTCGGTCATCGGCGTCCTGTGGGTCATCGGCATGGCGCTGGGCGTGCTGTTCTACAGCCTGGTCGATCCCCGGAAGGTCTCCCTGATATCGCCCGAGAGCATCCTCTTCGGCAGCATCCTCCTCATCAGCGAGGAGACGCTGTGGATGATGCTGGCCATCCTGGTGGCGATCTATGTCGTGGTGTTCTTCCTCTTCAGGGACCTGCAGATACTCACCTTTGACGAGGAGCACGCCCGCATCTCCGGCCTCAACGTTCCTCTCATCAACTTCATCCTGCTGGCCCTCATAGCCTTCACCATAATCGCCCTGATCCAGCTGGTGGGCGTCATATTGGCCATCGCCATGCTCACCATCCCGGCGGCGATAGCGGGCACGTTCACCGACAGCCTCAAGAGCATGATGCTGTCGGCCGTGACGGTGTCCCTGGTCCTGACCGCGGCGGGCTCCTTTGCGGCCATCGCCATGGACACCCCTCCCGGGGCGACCATCGTCATCCTGATGGGGGCGGTGTTCATCGCCGTGATGCTGGTCCGCCTGCGAACGCACGGCGGGGGTGCGGCGGCCAGGAAAGGGGCCTGATGCTCCGCGGCCCGGGCCCCTGCCGCCGCGAGGCAGCCCGGCCGACAGCGCCCCTACGCTCGCCCGCCCAGGGGCGCCATCCCCGACGCCCGGCCAGAGGTCGAGCGGAACCCAAACCTTATTGATTATGGTCTGTGATGATTCGTTGATGATCGTCCTGCTAGGGGTAGGCCACGTGTTCGACATCTCCGCCCAGGTGCGCAGCCTCATCGAGGCGGAGCGGCCTGACGTGGTGTGCGTCGAGCTGGACCCCCCGCGCTACCGCGCCCTCATCAACCCGCCGAGGGAACGTGCTGACGTTCCCTTGCCATACCGCCTGCTGTCGGTGTTCCAGAAGCGCCTGGCCCGGAGCTACGGCGGCGAGGCGGGAGCGGAGATGGTGGCCGCCGTGGACGCCGCCCGCGGCATAGGCGCCGAGGTGCGGATGATCGACGCCGACGCCGCCAACCTGTTCCGCCGCCTGTGGAAGGAGATGCCCCCCTCCGAGAAGGTCCGTTTGATGCTATCGGCCTTCAGCTCGCTGTTCCTCAGCCGCCGCACGGTGGAGAGGGAGCTGGATAACTTCCAGGAGAACGAGGACCGCTACCTGGAAGAGATGGCAAGGCAGTTCCCCACCATGAAGCGCGTGCTCATCGACGAGCGCAACGTGGTCATGGCCCAGCGCATCGACGCCGCCGCCTCGCAGGCCCCGTCGGTGGTGGCGGTGGTGGGCGACGGGCACGTGGAGGGGATCGTCCGCCTGCTGGGGCGGGACGACATGCGGGTGGTGCGCCTCAGGGAGCTCATGGGCCAGCCGGCCGAGCGGGAAGGAGGCGGGGCGGGCAACGCCCAGGCCTCCTTCCACTTCCAGTTCCCGGGACGGTGATGTTTTAATTCCGCTCGCCAATGGGGTGGCGTGCGCGTCACCCTCCTCTCCTACACCAAGGACGCCGAGAGGCTCTGTGCCTCGGCGGCCCATTCCTGCTATTCCGATAAGCCGGCCAGCGAGCTGATGGATGATTGGGACGAGAAGAAGGGTCAAAGATGGCTTGGCAACCCGCTTGCATCAGGGCACCATTCGGTCATCGAGCACGCTTCGTTCACGTTCTCGATCGAAGGCGCCAGCCGCGCTCTCACGCATCAGCTGGTGCGCCATCGTCTGGCATCGTTCTCCCAGCAGTCCCAACGGTATGTCAGCATGGAGAACGCTGATTACGTCCTGCCGGACAGCATCGCCCGGGACGAGGAGGCGGCGCGGCGGTTCCGGGAGCTGATGGAGCACATCTGGGAAGAGTACCGGTTCCTCAGCGAGCGGGTGCCCAAGGAGGACGCCCGGTATGTGCTGCCGAACGCCTGCACCACCAACATCACGGTCACGATGAACGCCAGGGAGCTGTGGCACTTCTTCGAGCTCAGATGCTGCAACCGGGCGCAGTGGGAGCTCCGCGCCGTGGCCGACGAGATGCTTTGCCTTGCCAGGGAGGCATCGCCGTTGATCTTCTCCAAGGCGGGACCGCCGTGCGTCTCGAGGGGGCGGTGCCCGGAGGGCAAGATGACGTGCGGCCGGCCGCGCACCGAGCTGCGGTAGCCCGACTGGATGCCTTTGAGCGCAAGGGGCGGTCCCAGAAAAGGATTAAATAGACTATCACCTTAACCAATCCCCTAGCCCAGGTGAACTCATGGGAAACATCCGCTCCACTTACATCAAGAGGATCGCTCTCGAGCTCGTTCAGAAGTACCCCTCGGTGTTCAATGACGACTTCGAGAACAACAAGATGCTGGTATCCAAGCTGACCAATGTAGAGTCGACCACCATGCGCAACCGTGTTGCCGGGTACGTCACCACCTACTGGCAGAACATGGAACACTAAGCGTATCGTTTTTATTAAGACAATCACTACCTGCCAGGGTGGCCCCAGCCATAGAAGTCCGCTCCCTGAGCAGGGTGTTCTCCGGACGCGGGAATACGCTCGCCCTCGATAACGTCGATCTAACAGTGGAAGAGGGCGAGCTATTCGGCCTCCTCGGCCCCAATGGGGCCGGCAAGACCACGCTGATCAAGATCCTGTGCACTCTTCTTCTTCCGTCCTCCGGCACCGCCAGCGTTCTCGGCCATGACGTCGACGCCGACGCCAAGCAGATCAGGAAGCGCATCAACATGGTCTCGGGCGGGGAGATCTCCGGCTATGGCCTATTGACGATCCGTGAGAACCTGTGGATGTTCACTCAGTTCTACGGCGTCCCCGGGAAGGTGGCGAGGGAGCGCATCGATTCGCTGCTGGAGACGTTCGGCCTGCAGGATAAGGCGGATGCCAAGCTTCGCACCGTCTCCACTGGGCAGCGGCAGAAGATGAACATCATCAGGGGGTTCGCCACCGACCCCGAGCTGATCTTCCTGGACGAGCCGACGCTTGGCCTGGACGTCTCGACCAGCATCGCCATACGGAACTACCTTCGCGAATGGGTGCGCGAACGCAGCGGCCGGACGATGCTGCTCACCACCCACTACATGAGGGAGGCCGAGGAGCTGTGCGACCGGGTGGCCATCATCGACCGCGGGAGGATCGTGGCCGTCGACACGCCGGCCGGGCTGAAGCGAAGGGTGGGCAGCGGCTCGTCGTTCCTCATCGAGACCACGCCCTTCGATCCTGAGCCCATGCGCTCCCTGCCCGGGGTGAGAGGCATGACCGCCCGGCCGGCGGATGGGCACATGAACATCCGCATGGTGCTCGACGACGAGTCGGTCATCGCCGACGTCATCTCGTCGATCGTCTCGTCCGGCGCCCGCGTGATCGGCCTCAGCAAGAACGAGCCCACGCTGGAGGACGCGTTCATGCACCTGGTGGGGAGAGGGCTGGAATGAGCGACTGGGCGCTGAACCTCAGGGCGGGCATGGCGCGCGCGTACGCCAGGACGGTCGGCGCCACCAGGGAGCCATCATGGGTGGTGTTCGACGTCCTCCTTCCGCTCTTGGGCGTTGCCGCCTACATCTACTACTACCGCGCCCTGGGCGCCGACCCGGCCTTCGAAGGCTTCGTCGTGCTGGGGGGCGCGATGACCGCGTTCTGGTTGAACGTCCTGTGGGGCATGGCCGCTCAGCTGTACTGGGAGCGGGAGGTGGGCAACCTCCAGCTGTTCATGGTGGCGCCCATGTCGCGCATGGCCCTGCTGGCCGGCATGGCGCTGGGCGGGCTGTTCACATCGGCCGTCAGGGCGCTGAGCACGCTGGTGCTGGGGGTGCTCATCTTCCAGGTTCACATGTCGGTGGCCGACCCCCTCGCATTAGCGGCCGTCTTCTCCCTGACCATGCTGGCCGTGTACGGCATGGGGATGGTGCTGTCCTCCCTCTTCCTCATGTACGGCCGGGACGCCTGGAACATCTCCAACCTGATGCAGGAGCCGGTCTACCTGGTCTCCGGCTTCTACTTCCCGGTCCGGGAGCTCGGTCTGGGCGTATCGGCGCTGGCCACGCTCATACCCGTAACGCTCGGCCTGGACGCCATGCGGCAGCTGCTGTTCGGCGCGGCCTCTCAAGGCCTTCTTCCCGTGTGGCTGGAGGCATCTATGCTGGCGTTGCAGGCCGCGGCGTTCTTCCTGCTGGCCAGGTTCTCGCTCGACCGCATGGAGCAGCGCGGCCGCAGGGAGGGGAGGCTGACCCTGAGATGGCAGTGAGGGACCATCTGCGGACGCTGCGGCTGTCCGCCTGGCTGGGGTGGCAGATCGAGTCCAACTGGGCGCGCCCGCTCATCTTCCTCACCTACTCGTTCATCCGCCCCATCGCGGCCACGCTCATCCTGGTCATCATGTACCTGATCATCAAGCAGGACGTGGCATCCGAGCCCGCGCTGTTCTCATACGTCTATCTGGGAGCGACCTTCTACATGTTCGTGTCCAGCGTGGTGTTCGGGATCACGTACGTCATACACGCGGACCGGGAGCACTACCAGACGCTGCGCAACATCTACATCTCGCCCATCTCGCTGTACGTGTACCTGATCGGCCGCGCCACCGGCAAGGTGCTGCTGGCGGCGCTGGCGGTCATCATCTCGCTCACCTTCGGCATCCTGGTGCTGGGGCTTCCGTTCGATCCGCTGCTGGTCGATTGGCCCCTGTTCCTGCTGACCATGGTCCTGGGGCTAGCGTGCCTGATCGCCCTGGGGCTGGCCCTGGCCGGCATCTCGCTTCTGACGGCCAAGCACTCCACGTCGATCAACGAGGGCGTGGGCGGCCTTGTCTATCTGCTGTGCGGGGCCGTCTTTCCCATCACCGTGCTGCCGGCATGGGGGCAGGCCATCGGCCTCACCATCCCGGTGACCTACTGGCTGGAGCTGGTGAGGCGTTCGCTTTACCCGGGAGAGGGCATCGAGCTGCTGGGCGGCCTTCAGGACTTCACCGACGGGACCATACTGCTCTTCCTGCTGGTGTCCACCGTGGCCTTCACCGCGCTGTCGCTGGCGATGTTCCGCCGCGCCGACCGCGTCGCCCGCCAGAGGGGGAAGCTGGACATGATCACCACGTACTAGCGGTACGCCTCATGCCCGCACCGGCACCGCTCCGGCTCCATCCCGCAGGCGAAGCAGCGGGGGCCGATCAACGCCGGCTCAACGAGCGGGGCCGAGGTCCTCAAGCTCTCAAAGTCGTGCGACAGGTCGTCCATGACCGCCTCGAAGCACGTCGCGCATATGGAACGGGCCCGGCGGGGCGACCCGCGGTCGCCGGAGCGGACGAACATCACGCCCTTGCATATCTCCCCGTCGCAGCGGTGGCATTTCCTCTTCCTCTCCGCGACCTCCACCCATATGCGATAGTCCTTCATGGCATCCCGGGGCTCGCTAACGGATGAGGGGATAAGCCCCTTTTCCCCCCGTTATGCGCATTGATAATCATGCCTGAAGGGGGCGCAAGGCGAAAGGTATTAAAGGGTGACATGAATCAGGAAGGAGGCCCGCGTGGGGTAGCTTGGATATCCTAAAAGATTGCGGATCTTTGGACTTGGGTTCGAATCCCAGCGCGGGCGCCATTTTCTCTCACTCCATTCCCACCCGCTCCACGATCTCCACGTCCCCGGGCGGGAGGATGCGCGAGATCTCCTCCTCCGGCACCTCGAAGGCGCGGGCCAATTGCGCCGCCGCCCTGCTCTTCTCCTTCGTGGGGCGGACGACCACGTACCTGGACGAGCGGCCCCGCATGGCCGACGGGGGGGCGCACATGATCTTCCTGGCCCCCTGATAGTCGATCTCCCCTATCGCCAGCTCCAGGCGCAGGTGGTAGATGTAGTTCCTCTTCCCCCGGATGATGAACGCTCCCCGGGGAACGAACTCTCCGGCCTGGGCCATCTTGCTCACCTGGTCGGGGAGGACCCAGTACGCCGTGCCTTCAGAGGCTCCGGCCGTCCAGGCCTTTGAATGCGCCAATGCGAAGGCGCACGCCTCCTCCAGCTCCTGCTCGGTGGCGCTCTCCCCCTCCTTGACCACCACGCTCGGCGCGCCGTGGATATCGGCGTGAGCGTACCGGTCCGATGGCTTGAGATGCTTCTTCACCAGCTGGTCGTTGGAGCGGGCGTCCCGGCCGGACATCACCAGTCTTTCCCCCGAGGTGATGAACCACTTGTACCGCTCGAACCAGAACTCCTTGGTCTTGCGGACCACGTGCTTCTCGGCCATCCTCTGCTTCTCGCCTTCCTTGATCCGCTTGGCCAGGCGGGCCTCGGTGTCCTTGAGGGCGTTCCTGGCGCCCTCCATCTTGTCCCTGAACTCCTTCGACCTCTTGTACAGCTGATCGGCGTTGCCATCGACGCCCAGGCCGTAGTCCAGCTCGACCTCCTTGCCCGATATGGTCGCCTTGAGGGTGTGGTCCTCCGGATCTACGGACAGCACGTCCGGGATCTTCCCGCCCTCGGCCCTGGCGGCATCCCAGCCCATGCCCTTCAGCCTCGACGCGGCCTTGAGCAGCCCCTCGGTGCCAAGGTAATCGGAGTAGATAGCCTCGGCCATCTCCACGAAGGCCCGGGCCTCGGCCTCCTGGGCCTCGATGGCCTTCCGCTGCTGCTCCAGCTGCCTCTGCAGCCTGGCCAGCTCGGCGTCCTCCTTCTCGGGGGGCTCGATGGACGAGATGTAGGCGTGGATGGCGTCGGAGAAGCTCTCATGCTCTCTCGCCTCCTCGGTGGCGTACAGCAGCAGCGGGATCGGCGTCACGTCGACCGGCTTGCCGCCCTTCAGCACCTCCCGGGGGCGTCGGGCGGTGGCCGCTTCCTTCAACATGAGGGCCAGCGCGTCGTAGAGCCTCGCCACGTCGTCATCGGAGAGCTCCTTGGCCTTGGTGCCCTTATCCACCTCGGCCCTCCGGCAGGCCTCCTCGGCGGTCTGCCCGCCCACGTTGATGGCGGTGGCCAGGGTGCGCACCGCATCGGACGTCGAGCCGAGCACGGCCCGCCGGAACGAGGCGGCGTCCATGGAGGTGGGGTCGAACCTTGATGGCGGGAAGACGTACTCCACTCCAGGCCGTATCTCCCGATGGCGCCACTTCCTCGACACCACGGAGCCGATGATCTTTCCCTCCGAGGTGACGACAAGGTTGCCCCCGCCGAACAGCTCGATGATGATCTGGAAGGATGCCGGCCCCTTCTCCAGATCCATCACCACCACCCGGTCGAACTCTCGTTGCCGGACGGACGATATGCGGCCGTTGGTCAGGACCTTCCTCAGGTGCACCGCGAACTGCGAGGGGATGTCGGGCATCTCTGGCCGCTCCGGCGATAAGTACAGCCAGCGGAGGTCCTGCAGGACGAGCTCCTTCCGCCCGGAGGATGACGTGTTGATCCTCAGCATCACGTTCCTGCCGTCCCAGTGAAAGATCTTGTCGAGGTAGCCCCCCACCAGCACCTGCATCTCCGATGTCATGGCGAGGATGTCGAACGCGCTCATCTCGTCCTTCATGCCTTCCCTTACCCGCGGGGCGCTCATAAGCCTTGCTGATGGGGGCGGTCATCATCGTCGGGCCCCGACCCCCTGAAGAGCAGATTAATTAACGTTGAAGGACAAGTGAGGGACGTTGATCGACATCGAGGACGTCATCCTGCAGCGCATCGAACAGATAGAGGAGGACGACCCCGAGCTCGAGGTGGGGTACGAGCTCATAGGGGAGGAGAACCGGGGAATAATCATCACCGCCTTGGAGGACATCCTGATCAGCGTGGAGTTCGTGGAGTCGGACCTCAGCTGGCAGCGGGAGCTGGCAGAGGAGGAGTACATGGACGCCCATGGCGAGGACATCCTGGTGGCGGTCATCGTGCCGACCGATGCCTACCTCGAGGTGTACGGCCGCCTGAGGAGGCATGCCCACAAGGGCCTGGTGCTGCTCTCCTACGAATCGCTGGGCATACTGTCCACGCCCATGGCCGGCTGACGCCGCCCCGCGCCATCTCCGCCCCTGTCGTCATTCATGCCATTTTTCCAGCCGCCATGCCGTCCGCATGGGGCCGGCCCCTGGTGACGAAACCTATATAACTGTCAAGCAGATTCGTGGTCTCCACTGCCACTGTGGCTTAGCGGTATAGCGACGCCTTGGTAAGGCGTAGGTCGAGGGTTCGATTCCCTCCAGTGGCTCCATTTCTAACTCACTTCCGCGATTTTGTCAGCCGCCCACGAACGAGCTCGTGGCTTGCAGCTGGCCCGGCCTCAGATGCCTTGGACCCTCGCCTCATCGCCTGCCACGTTCGGCTGGCCGACGGCTGCCGCCGACCCGCCGGGAGAGGGTGGCGATGCTCCTTGAAGCGCTCAGGTCCGTGTCCATCGTACGTACCATATCGTTCGAAATGGCCGCGATGCCATTCGACGCCCCGGCCTACGTTCATACCATCTTTGAGATGGTTGGTTTTCTGGTGATATTTTTTATAAATAAGCAATCCGATTCCGTCTCGGATGGGATGGGATGCGAACTAACGTCATAGCAGCAGTGCTGGTCATCTGCCTTGTCGCCACGTCGTTCATGTTGCCCCCGGCGTCGGCCGAGGGTGCGCTGGTGACGATCACCTCGCCGGCCAGGAATCATGTTTCTGATAATAGCGCCGTGACGCTTAGCTGGGAGAGCCATCCTTCGGTGGAGCGGTGCCGCGTATGGGTCGACGATCGCGAGCCCTACGACGTCGCGCCCAACGGAAGCACCGTCCTGGAGGGACTGAAGGATGGGGCCCATCATGTGGTGGTGCGGGCGTACAACGGCACCGCCGCCGACGCGGACTCCGTGACCTTCTTCGTCGACACCACCCCTCCGGAGCTGATGATCCTCTCACCGTCCCATGGCGATCATCTCAACACATCTAATGTATCGGTGATGTGGAAGGCGTCCGATGCATCCTCCATTGCCCGGTTCACGGTCGATGTCACGATGGGTGGCGAGCCATTGCGAACGATCGCTCTGGACCGTAACGCATCGTTCGTCTATCTTAACGGCACCCAGGACGGCGACTTCCTCGTGACGGTGACGGCGTTCGATGGTACCGGAAGGAGTACGCAGCGTAGTGTCGCTTTCTCGGTCGACACCACCATCCCGACGCTCAGCATGCTCAGCCCTTCGGATGATAAGGGCGTCTACGACGGCAACGTCAACGTGACATGGTCTGCGAACGACGCGGGAAACAATCTCGTCGGCTTCGAAGTGTATCTCAACGGTGCGCACCATGCCACCGTGTCCCCCTCGGCCAGCTTCATACAGTTCACCAGCCTCAGGGACGGGAAGTACGCCGTGGAGGTGGTCGCGGTCGATTCGGCCAATAACAGCGCCAGGGGCAGCGTGGCGTTCGCCATCGACACCGTGCCGTTCGATGTCGTGAACACCTTCCCTGGCGAAGGGGCCGTGATGGCCACCGACATCCGGGTGCAGTACTCCAAACCTATCGACGGGACGGTGAGCAATATCACCGTTTCAGGGGTCAAGGGGGAGGTGAGGCTGGAAGGGAGCACCATCATCTTCACGCCCGATGCACCTCTGAAGCTTGGAACGAAGTACACGGTCGATGTGGTCGCCATGGACCACAGCGGCCGATGGAAGAACCACACCTGGTCGTTCAACACTACCTCCAATGCGTACGTGAGCGGCATCGTCCAGGATGCTGACGGGGCCCCGCTTGCCAACGCCAGGGTGTACATACCCGGCGGTCCGAGCACGATCAGCGGCGATGATGGCTCCTTCCGCCTGGAGGTCCCCTCGGGGAACCAGACCCTGACCATATCGCTGTCCGGGCATGTCACCAGGACCATGCCCATCAACGTGTCGCCGGGCATCGAGAGGTCGGTGGGAACGATACAGCTGGCATCGACGGAGCTGATCGTCCTGGTGGGATGGGCGGTCGCCATCCTGGCCATCTTCCTGGTGCTCGTCATCTACTACCTCAGGAAGGCCAAGAAGGGCCGGGGCAGAAGGCCCAGGACCCCAGTCAGGGGGCGAGGGAAAGAGGTCTCCCGTTCGTGGAAGGGACTGGAAGAACTGCAGAAGCGCTCCCGCCGGAACAGATACGCCGACGATGACATAGATCCAGATGAACGGCTGTGAGGGACGTTCAGAAAAAGATAGCGGACCGGGAAGGTGCTAGCATCACACCGTTCCCGGGACCGCTATCAAAGTGATTAATAGGAGCAGGATGAAGGCGAGGAAGTAGATCGACCTACGCCTCTGATGCGCCGTTTCCATCCTGCTCCCGTACGTTCCTTTTCCCCCCAGATTCTGTGCGAGCCCCGTGGACCTCGCGATTTGTATTTTGGAGCATCCGCTACATATAGGTATTCATCGAGTTGAATAATATCGAATAAGATAATTAGCCTTCATTTCATGCGGTACAGCACGAAGCCGGACCATATCTTCGGCCAGAAGTAGGTGGTCTTCTTGGGCATCTTCCGCCCTTTCTCGGCCACCTCCCACACCAGCTCCAGGGACGGAGCGCGGACGATCACCGCCAGGTCCAGCTCCCCGCCGGCCATGCGCCTGGCGGCCGAGGAGATCTCGTGATCGTACTCGACGCGCATGTCGCTGCCGCCCGGCATGGACTGGAGAACATCCTTGAACATGACCTCCTGGAAGATGTAGGCGTCGACCGACCATAGGATGTCGTCCTGGGACGAAGCGTGCTCGGCCACGTGCATGCTTCCGTCCTTCAGCATCAGTCCGAAGGTGGGCGCGGCGGCGGCCTCGAGCTCTTCCTTCATCGCCTCCATGCTCTTCACCTCCCGCAGCGTGAAACGCTCCCTCATCCTCTCCAGAAGCTCCTCCGGCCGGTAGTCCAGGCCCTTTATCAAACGATGAGTGGGGAGGACGAACATGCCGCTGTCCTCCGAGGAGACCATGGTGCACAGCACGTACGCCTTCTTCTCGTCCCCCTCGTTCTCCTGCGAGTAGCGGTAAGCGGTCTCGTAGCGATGATGGCCGTCGGCGATGAGCATCTTCTTCGAGGCGAACATGTCCCTCAGCGCCTTCACGTCGGCCGCCTGATGAATGCGGAACAGCTGATGGACCGTCCCTGACGCGTCGGTGGTCTCGAACAATCGGTCCGCCCGCCCGGACAGTTCTCCCAGGTCGATATCGGCGCGGTCGTACAGGCCGAAGATCGATTCGCAATGGGCGGCGGTCGCCCTCAGCAGGTTGAGGCGGTCCTCCTTGACCTTGGAGAACGTCTCCTCGTGCGGCACTATGCTGCCCCGTTCATAGCTCTCCGTCCTCAGCACCCCGATTATGCCGTCCCTTGACAGCCATCCTTCCCGGCCCTGGAAGCTCTGGCGGTACAGATAGTAGCATTCCCGGTCGTCCTGCGCCAACGCGCCGGACGAGATCCAGCCGTCAAGCAGCTTGGCCGCCTCCTCGTACCTCCCGTCCAGTCCGCCGAGGGTGACGCGGGTGATGTTGTACCTCTTCTCCTGCAGCCTCGCCTGCTCCTGGGCGGAGATGATGTCGTACGGAGGCGAGATGCGCTCGGCGATGCTCTCGTTGCTGCCCAGGTGGGGCAGGATGCCGTGGAAGGGACGGAAGTCTACCATGGGAACGCATCTTTAACGGCTCGCGCGTTCAATAGACTTGCGGCCGCAGTGCAGGGTTTTTTTATAAGGTGGCGTCCATTGCGAATTTTAACGACCGAGGATGCCCCATGAGTTTACTGGCGACGATTAACGATCTCGTTATTGGCCTGATCGATCAGGCCGGCTATGTGGGCATTTACCTGGCGATGTTCATCGAGGGGGTGTTTACGCCGATCCCCAGCGAGATCATCGTACCCCTCGCCGGCTACCTTGCTTCCACGGGGCGGTTCGACATCGTACTGGTGGTACTGATCAGCTCGCTGGGGGCGGTCAGCGGCTCGACGGTGGCATATTTCATAGGATACCGCCTGGGGCGGCCGTTCGTGGACCGCTACGGCAAGTACTTTGGCTTCGGGCACGAGAGCCTGTGCCGCGCCGACGCGTGGTTCGAGAGATGGGGCAACTACGGCATACTGCTCGGCCACTCGCTGCCCGGCGTGCGCTCGGTGATATCCTTTCCGGCAGGCATAGCCAAGATGGACATCAAGCGTTTCATCCTCTTCACGTTCTTCGGGGCGCTGATCTGGAACACCGTGCTGACAGTTGCGGGATACCTGCTGGGCGCCAGCTACATACTCATCTCGATCACCCTTGGCAAATGGAACGTGGACTGGATCATCCTGGCCGCGCTGGGCATCATTCTCCTGGCATGGGTCTGGCATGGGCGAAGGAAGAGGGCGAAGTGCCATCTCAAGACCGACGAAAGCTGAACGGTAGGACGCTCTCCGCGGTTCCATCGCCGCCTGCGATGTGGCGCCTCCATCATAGTGTCGGCCCCCGTACCTTGCCTGATGCTCCGGTCGTACCGCCACTGGAACCGAATGACGAGGCCAGTCGCCGTCGGAGGGCAGCAGGACGAACAGCGGACCTCTGCCCTGGCCGGGGGAAACACATCGTTCAGCCCGCTCCATATGATATATGCATGAGGGGGCCTGACAGGCTGGCGCGCCGCTCGCCGGTCCGGAAAGCCTGGACGGTATTCTGCGGTCGGCGGGGATCCGGTTCTTCCCCTTCGCCCGCTATGCCCGCGCCGCCACCATGGAGGAGGAGGCGAAGGCTCCCGGCCGCACCATTCCGAGGGCGATGTTCCTCTCCCTCGACATCGTGCTGCTCTTCTACGCGGCGGTATCGACCTCGTCCCTTCTGGCGGTCGGCCCCGAGGCGCTGTCGCGCTCCAATGATCCCCTGGCCCTGCTGGTCTCGGCGGCAGGCTTCGGCGAATGGCGATGGATCGTGGTGCTCGGCACTTCCCCGGCCGCGTTTGGCGTCCCCCTCTCCCTCATGGCCGGCATCGACCGAACGCTGTTCGCCATGGCCGCCGACCGCAGGATGCCCTCCTACCTGGCGAAGGTGCATCCGGTCTACAAGGCCCCCCATCTAGCCGGTGTCACTGTAGGCGCCATCCTGACGGTGATCGTGCTCACCGTCGACGTACGCTCGGTCATAGGGTTCAGCGCCTTCACCGTGCTGCTGTACTGTGCCATCACCAATCTCTCAGCCTGCACGTTGTCGAAGGACGAACGCATGTTCGGGCGATGGTCGCCCTTCGCCGGCCTGCTGGGATGCCTCGTCCTATCGTTCGCCCTGCCCCCCGGGTCGGTCATTGCCGGCGGCCTCGTCATGCTGGCCGGCGCGGCCATCTATTTCGTCCAGGGGCGGCGCGTCCGACCGTCACATCGGGCATGACATTGATGGCGTCCAGAGCGGTCAGGTAGGCATGCGGATCACCCATCATTCTCAGAAAAGAAACTTATCGGTAAGCGGTTATCTACCGAGGGGCCGCATGCCACCGCGTGGTTCGGGTCGTGTGGTCCAGGAGGGCGGGGATTGCGCTGCTAATCATCGTCGCGCTGATCCTTCCATCCTTCCAGGCCACGGCCTTACTGGAGGGCGATGCCTCGTCCGGCGCCTCTCCGACGCGCGGCAAGGGGATGGAGACCTTCGACAGCCTTCCCAACGGCCTCAAGAGTCCCAGCACCATCGATCTGGGCATGGGAACGTTGACTCTGCACGACCTCGCCAAAGGCGGAGAGACCGTCATCCTGGGAGGGCAGCTGGTCAGCATCGTCAGGGAACCGATGTCGAACGCCGCCGTCATGAGCTTCACGCCCAAGGCCCCGGAGGGCGCCTGGACCATGTCCTCGGAGGTCTATCCATCCAAGGATCGGTCCGTCCACCACTCTTACGGGGTGCCTGCCCCCCGCAGCGGGATGATCATCACGCTCGAATCGGGCGGAGAGGCGGTGGCGGCGGTAGCTCTTTACGTGGGGGAGTCCGGACAGGAGGGGGTCAGGGTGCGCCTGGGCCAGAACGGTGGTTGGACGACCGTCCTGGACGATGTGCTTCCGGGATACAGCAGCCGCCATGACCCCAGCCCGGCCAGCGTAAGGAACCAGGAGGGCATGTACGGCAACAGGCCGGACCACTATGTGGTGGGCTTCGAACACTTAGGCGATGAGGTATCTATCTCCATCCACCACACGGCCGGCGGCGCCTCCGAGCTGTTGTACCGCGGCTCCGTCGTCAGCGGCCCCATGCTCGCGCCGAGGATGGTCTACAGCGCGGACGCCGAGATAATTCGCGGTGTGGAGGACTACATCGTGATGAATTGCTGGTACATCGACAACATGCGGTTCACGAACGACGCCTCCCGCTACGCCGAGATCGACCCCTCCTACGAATACATCTTCAAGGGGAAGCCGGCGTACCTGTGCCTGAGGGACCTCGACAACCGCCCTATCACCGATGCGTCGGTCACCATTGGGGGCAGGGACGCCATTTACGTCAAGGAGCGCCAGAGGTACGAGGCTTACTTGGGCCTGGACGTAGACTGGGCGACCAAGGTCCCGTACTCCGTCGACGTGGACGACCACTCGTTCGATGGTGTTTTGCATATCACCACCATGTCCGAACTGGCGTACGGGGTGGACCTTCCCCTTTGGTGGAACGGCTGGGACTGGGTCAGCGTGTTCGGCGTTGACGACCCCGATCCATCGACGGCGCTGATGACCTACTCCAGATACGAGCACCCTGTCAGCTCCTACATGATATCCCCGTCCGGCACCAGTGAGATGATGCTACCGACCCATTCCGAGCTGGCGGTGCACGGTCCCCATGACTATCCGTACCAAGGGATCAAGCTGTGGGACGAGGCGGTGGCCGCCGCCCGCTCCGGCCGGTCAGGCATGGAGGGATGGTTCGCCTACGCCAGCCGGTGGGACGACCCTTCCTACGTGGGCATGGGGGACACTTACATCACCAAGGCCTGCCCGGCGAACTGGGGCTCTCCGGCGATGGTGTATGCGATGCACGACGAGGGGTTCCGGACCATGGGCCGGACGGCCAGTTACTGCTCGGCGGTGAGCACGCACCTCATGGGCGCATGGTGGGACGGCAGCGACGCCAACGCGTGGTATCCGTACGAGCCGGTGCAGCTGATGAACATCATGCGCAGCCCCTGCACTGACGGTGAGCTTCCTCCGTCCACGTGGGACTGGGTGCGAGACGTCGCCAGCAAAGGGGGCGCGATAAGCGTCTATAATCATGCCCAGATCTCTTCCTCGGCCGCCGATCTGTTGCGATGGATCGACCTCCCCAAGACAGACTTCGACCGTGAGAACTGGAAGGCCACCAACGGGGAGGTCGCATCCTATGTCTTCGGTCGCTGGACGACCGACGCGTCGTACAATGCCGCCATGTCCAACGGGTCCGCCCTCGTCTACGACGTGTCCCGCCAGGACCCGCACGCCCGGGGGTACTGGAACGTGCCGGTGACACTGTCCTTCGACCTGAGCATGCTGCCGTACAGGGTGAGCGATATTGTGCTGTCTGAGGGAGACCGCACCTACCGGGCGAGCGACGGGACCCTGGCGGAGCTGCAGGCCGCCCGGGTCATGGACGTCGGGTATGACATCCGGGACGGCGCCTTGTACGTCAGCCACTTCTGGAACTCCTCCAGTCGTCTCACCATCCTCAGCCTGGAGGGCGTGGAGCTGCCGCCCCAGCCCCCCAGGCCCGCCTGGCCATCCACGCCTGAACAGCCGGGGGTGGCGCCTCATCCGGCGGACCTATCCGGAAAGGAACCGTTCTCGCCCTGGGTCATCGGCTCCGTCGTGGCCACCGCCGCCGCGGTGCTCATCTCGTTCGTCCTGGTGATGAGGCGGCAGAGCGGACCGGGAAAATGATGCCGCCTCACGCTCTGGCAGAGAGATAGGCGCGGAGCAAGCATCGGCGAGGGACCGCGCCGCGCTCAGTCGCCTTCACGGCCCTTGTTCCAGCACAGGAGGTGAAGGCAGCGCTTGCCCCTCTGCGTATGGACCCCGTCGCGGGAGCGGGAGAGGATATGCTCCCTTATCGCATCCTCCTTGTGAAGAGTGACGTGGGTGAATATCCTGAAGTACTGCACGAAATGCTCGATGACCTCTTCGGCGGGGATGCTGACCTCGACCTCGGTCACGATCCGATACAGACGGGGGCGGCGCCCCGCCAAGGCGAGGGCGTTGAGAGGATACCTCACCGAGCCGTGGCCGCTCGGTTCGAACCTCCCTATGACCTTCTCCCACAGCTCGTTCCTCAGGGCCATCTGGTCGGACGGGCAGGCCGTGACGTAGCAGCAGCGGGAGCGGCTGGACCGCTCCATGGCCATGAGGTCATCGAGCGATGCTATGGCAGGGTTCATGGACGCCAGCGCAAGGTCGTGGTCCCCCTGCCGGGGGTGGTCCTCCCATCTGCGCAGCACGGTCGCGACGTTCCTTATGCCCCGCGCCGCGCACTCCCGCCGGAGCGCTTCCAGCATCCCCTCCGCCTCGTCCACGGCCGTTATGGAGCGGACGCGGGCCGCCAGCGGAAGGGCGAAGGTGCCCGGCCCCGAGCCGATGTCCAGGACGTCGTCGTCGGTCCTCGCCCAGCCCTCTTCCGCCAGGCGCTGGACGGCCATGGCGTAGAGGGATGCCTCGGCCCTCACGTTCCGCAGGTAGTACTGAGCGTCGCCGCTCCAGAACTCCTTCCACCGGCCCCTGTTGTCAACGGTCATCCTCAGCGGAGACCGCGCCCGGGCCGCCTGCCACTCACCGTCCCAGTCGATCATATCCTTCCCCGCCCCTTCGCCGCGCCCATCTCGCTCCATATCTCTCGTTCTTATCTAACTGCTCCGCCGCGGCTCATCCGGGATGCGCCCCGCCATGCGCTTCGCCGCGATATAATATTACGATTTATAATATCGTAACACTGAAATATGCCGGACGCCTTCACCCGCTCATGCCCTCCTCGCGTAACAAGATATTTGCCGTTGTTGTGATCGTCCTCTTGGCGAGCGTCGCCATTTCCGCCGTGCTTCTGAGCCAGGGTACGGACGGCGGGAGCGATGACGATCCCTCGGCGGTCCTCGACATGGCCGGACGGGACGTCACTGAGGTGGCGGACATGAACGTGGAGCGCGTGGTAGCCACTGGCCCCGGGGCGCTGCGCTTCGTCTCCTACCTGAACTGCTCCGACATGGTGGTGGCGGTCGAAGCGAGGGAAGGCCCGGCATACAATGCCAAATCGTACATGTACGCCTTCGAGTACGATGATAGATCCCGCTATGACCGCTCCATAGGCAGCGGCGGGGACGGTCTCATCGAATATCCTGAACAGCTCCTGGGGCTTGATAACGTCCCCCAGGTCATCATCTACAGCGTTCCCTCGGCATCCCTCACCTCTCAGCAGCAGGCTCACATAGAAACGGCCGAGAAGCTGGGAATGAAGGTGGTGGTGATCCTGGAGCTGGACACCATGCTCAATGGAACGGATTCCCTGAGCGAGACGTTCGTGAGGCAGACTACCCTGCTCGGTAAGGTGCTGGACCGGGAGGAGAGGGCCGCCGAGCTGCTCACCTTCATCGAGGACGCCCTCGGTGACCTGAAAGCAAGGGCGGCCAGCGTCTCCGCGTCGGAGAGGGGGGCCACCGCCTACATAGGCTCGCTGTCGTACGCGGGGGCCAAGGGCTTCGACCACTCCTCCTCATGGTATGACCCGTTCGCCATCCTGGGGGCCGACAACATCGTGACCGGCGGTTCCCAGGTGGTATACCAGATCAACATGGAGGACATAATTGGGGCTCAGCCCGACCACATCTTCCTCGACCCCACCGGCTATAAGACCTTCATCTCCAACTGGAACAACGGCTCGTCCGGCCAGTCCAAGGCAACCCTGGAGACGTTGACCGCCTTCCAGGAGGGCAGGGCCTTCATGACCATCCCCTTCATCTGGTACGGCGTCAACTTCGACAACGTCCTGCTGGGCGCGTACTACATCGGCATGGTGATGTATCCCAGCGCCTTCGGCGATGTGAACATCGGGGAGAAGGCCGCGGAGATCTACACCGCCTTCGTGGGCGAGGACTGCTATGGGGACATGAACGCGTGGTTCGAGGCGAACCGCGGCACCGCCATCACCGGAGCCGTCTTCCCTTGAACGCATGGTTCATATGCGTCCGCGCCTTCGCGGGCCCTGAGGCAATGGGCTCATGATGGCCGGAGAGGATGCCCCGGCAGACGAACGTCCGGCCGACGAGCTGGCGCGATATCTTCATCACGTCAGCGTGCGGACGGCCCTGCTGGTGGCGATGCTGGTGACGACCGCCCTATTGGCGATATACTTCACCACCGTGGGGCCGTACCAGATATCGTTCTGGGACTCGCTGCGGGTCATCCTCAACGACGATGGCTCCACGGAGGCCACCATCATCTGGAACCTGCGCCTCCCGCGGGTCGTGGCCGCCGTGCTGGTAGGCGCGGCCATGGGGGTCGCGGGAGCGATCATGCAGTGCGTTCTAAGGAACCCTCTTGCCTCCCCCTTCACCCTTGGCGTGTCCAACGCCGCCGCCTTTGGCGCGGCGGTCGGCATCCTGCTGCTCGAGGGGGGCGTCGTCCTGGGGCAGTCGGTCACGACCGTCCTGATAACCAATCCCTACGTGGTGACGGGCAGCGCCTTCGCCGCGGCCCTGGTGGCCACCGGGACGATCGTCCTGCTGGTGAGGGTGACCAGGATATCGCCGGAAGCGATCATCCTGACCGGGGTGGCCATCAGCTCGGTCTTCGGCGCGGGCCTGGCCGCCCTCCAGTACTTCTCCAACGAGAGCGCTCTGGCCAACATCGTTCATTGGCAGTTCGGGGACCTGGGAAAGATCAACTGGGACCAGAACCTCATTCTCCTGGTCGTTCTGGCCATGACTGCCCTATTCTTCTTCCTGAAGAGGTGGGACTACAATGCCATGGACGCGGGGGATGAGGCGGCCGCGGGCCTGGGGGTCAACACCGACGTCCTGAGGGTGACCAGCCTGGTGCTGGCATCGCTGCTCACCGCCGTGGCCGTGTCGTTCGTGGGCGTCATAGGCTTCATCGGGCTTCTCGCGCCCCATGTGATCAGGCGGCTCATCGGCAACGACCATCGGTTCCTCATACCGGGCTCTATGCTGCTCGGCTCGCTCATATTGCTTATCTCCGACACCGTGGGAAGGAACATGGGGGACATCCTGAACTGGGCCTTCGGTCCCGGGTACCCGAGCTTCATCATTCCCGTGGGCATCATAACGTCGTTCATCGGCGGGCCGCTCTTCATCTACATACTGGTCAGGGGGTACAGGAATGTCGATCAGGGCTGACGGCCTCGCCTTTGGCTACAATGGCCGCCGGGTCATCGAGGGCATCGGCCTCGAATGCCATGACGACCGCATATACACTATTCTCGGACCGAACGGCGCCGGGAAGACCACTCTCCTGAAGTGCCTGTGCGGCCTCCTGCGGCCTGACGAGGGCTGCATCACCGTGGACGGGCAGGACCTGTCCTCCCTGACAAGGATGGAGGCAGCCAGGAGTATATGCTACGTGCCGCAGCGGTTCTCCGCCACCCACACCACGGTCTTCGACACCGTGCTCCTCGGCCGCCGTCCGCACATGGGATGGGGGCCGAGCAGGAACGACCTCGAGATCACCAGGAACGCCATCCGGGCGGTGGGCATGGAGCGCTTGTCGATGCGGCATGCCGATGAGATCAGCGGCGGGGAGCTGCAGAGGGCTCACATCGCCCGGGCGATGGTGCAGGGAGCCAAGACCATGGTCCTCGACGAACCGACCAGCAGCCTGGACCTGGTGAACCAGCACCGCACGGTGCGCCTGCTGGCCGAGACGGTCCGGAGCAGGGGCGTGTGCACCATCATGACCATGCACGACATCAACCTGGCCACCAGCTGCTCGGACGAGCTGGTGTTCATGAAGGATGGGCGGATCGTGGCCCAGGGGCCGCCATCCATCATCACCTCCGAACTGATCGCCGACGTGTACGGCATGGATGTCGAGGTGATCGACCACGGCGGTCTGCCCAGGGTTCTGCCCAGCATGGTGGGACGAAAGGGGGCGGTATGATCCAGGGCGCCGCAGAGCATGAAGTGGGCGTGGCCCCAGAATCCGTACAATGGTTTCTCAGAAACCTTGGCACTGACGTACCCCCATGCCCCCGCGTCCATCCCCGTTCCGAAGGGGGCGAGAGTGGCGTTCGCGGCGAGGGTGTCGGGATGATTGTACAGAAGTGTTCAGGGCAAAAAAAGAGGGCAGCCAGTAAGGTGGAGTGGGCTCTGCCGGATTTGAACCGGCGACCTTCGCCGTGTAAGGGCAACGTCATGACCGCTAGACCAAGAGCCCGTGCGTTGTGGAATGAACAGAGGGTATTAAAAGCTAGCTGGAAGAAGGCGGGAAGGGGTTTGGCTCAGTCCCGGCATAGGCCGAACTCGTAGTTCACCGGCCCCGCGGCAGCGGACACGATGACATATATCTCCGGGTACAGGCGCAGCTGCCTCATCGATACTGTTTCCTCCAGCTCGCTCAGCGGAACCTCCATGAGCAGAGCTGGCATCGAACACCGGGATGAGATGGAGTAACCGGGCGCATACAAGGTCACGGTGAAGCCCGCCGCGACGAGGACCGGTTCCAGCGAGACCGGGTCGTTCCCGTCGTCCAAGGTCGCCCCGTTCAGCGCGACATCGTCGATGTACCATCCCTCTCCGCAGGAAAAGGAGCCGGTCATGCAGCGGAACTGATACAGGACCTCCTGGCCGGCGAACTCCGTCAGGTCGAACGCAAGCTCCCCGGAGAAGCTGCCGGTCATTCCGGGCAGGTGGGCCCTGATCCTGGCCTCGGCGTCGAGGTCGGCCGTGGCGACGGTCCGGTCGTTCCCCACGGACATCCAGGTCCCCCCTCCATCCACCGATATCTGCACGAAGCAGAAGTCCCGCCCATCCTCGACGTCCATGACGGTCCGGAAGGTCAGGACGGCCTCGTCCAGGCAGGTGAGGTCGAGGGACCCTCGCAGGGCGACGTCCTGAAGATCGCACGCCCCGGAGTGCCAGACCTGGCCCGACATGGTCCCGCCGTGGCCGTCGACGAGCCGCCATCTGTCTTCGGTGAAAGCGTCGCCGTCGAAGCTGAAGCTGTACAGGCCCAGGCAACTGCCCGCCCGGTTATCGAAGCGGATGTAGTCGACGCCATAGGCGCCGAGGGTGGAGACCCCGGTGTTTAGGCCGTCCGCGGTAGGGGTGGGGCCGAAGTAATCGGAGCGGTCCACCCTGCCGCCGGACATGTCGTACTCGAGCGTTCGCACCGGCCAGGCGGCGTACAGGTTGATGGTGCTGTAGTTGAACCAGCCATCTCCGATATCGTCGCTCCGGATGAGGTTGGCCATCTTCCAGACGTGGAACGCGCGGTCAAAGCCCCAGTCCGCGTGGCCCGTGGCGGCGAAGGCCCCATCGACGCCCTCCGCCCCGACGCCTTTGTTAGCAGCCAGGGCGGAGATGTAGTTCGCACCGCCGAAATGATCGCTCAGATAGATGGTGAACAGAGCAGCTGCGCCGTAGTCAGCGAGGAGGTTCATCTCGCCCTGGTCGCCCCATTCCACCAGCGAGTTGTCCGGCGTGCACAGATAATAGTATATGTATGCCCAGGGAACGCCGTAGCCGCACACCATCTGGGCGTAGAGGGAGCACCCTTCCTGGATGAAGGTGTCCTCGTAGGGGTCCATGTCATAATGGAGGAGGTGCTGGTACTCGTGCGCCAGAATCATCTCGTACAGGTAGGAATAGTCCTCCGACTCGCCGGTGCGGTTCGCCCAGTCGAAGCAGTCAAGGTGAATGATGTTGCGGTCGTATAGTGCTTCGATCTTCGGGGAGAAGAAGCCGGCATAGTAGTTGGGGCATTCAAGATCGAAAAAGTTCTCATCGACGATGTTGAACACCATGATCATGGCCTTGCCGTCCGTGGTGGTGCTGAACGACGGGAGCCCCCTCAGATGCATCTGGGAGCCGGAGCCGTTGAGCGGGTCGGCCACGCCGAAGTATTCGGACTCGATGGGCAGTATGTGGTCGTCGAACTCGTCGATCATTAGCTGGACCTGCGCGTCGGTGATGGCGACCATCGAGTTCCGGGGGTCGCCTGAGGAAGCGAAGCCGCGGTCGTCCGCCACCCATACCTCGCACATCGCGCCCTCGCCCCTCTTGGTGAAGTTCATGTGCTCCGTCCTGCCGTACTCGCCGACATAGTAGGGCGCCGTCGATCCGTTGACATACTGCTCCGTCGGCCCGTCAGGGTCCACGGCCCTCTCCGCGTCCGCGTCGAGGCCATCGGAGAAGGTCTCAAACATCGCCGGTCTCACGTCCCAGAAGTTATACGACCACGGCGACTCCGGTGGTGCCAACAGCGTGGGTAAACAGCCAGTGAGCAGGAGCAGCGACAGCAGAACACACGTGAGCTTTGGGGACATCGATCGAACACCTTGGGATGCGTAAAGCCCTGCCCAGGACCCGCTCCGGCTGATGTATTAGATTGGATTAATAATTTTTTATAATTGGGAAGCAGACCTCGCCGGCGATCATGCATGCTCCATAAAACGATGGAAAAGGAGCGGGTCCAGCCGGTAGCGGGCCCGTGGTCCGTCCCGCTGTCGGCGGCGGTGAGCGGCCCCATATGTCGAGGCGCCTGCATCATGGTGTTCGCCAAGTCCTTCTCTCACGCATTCTTGCCCGGTTCCCGAGCCAATAGAATGTCCAACGGCAAGGGGAACGGAGCGCAGACGGCCCTGGCGCCGAGACGCTGTCCTCGACAATGGTGACCGTGGCCATTGGGATGGCCGTCGATGCGTCGAACGCCCTCGTCGCATCTCCCCCGTGGCAGGCCGCTGTAGAAAGCCCTCGCCCATCCATCCCCTGCCCCCCTGGAAGTCTGGCCAGGTAGAGGAACGAAGCGGACGTCGGCAAGGCCTGTCGCGGGCCAGGGAGGGGAAAAGCGCCCCAGACGGATGAGGGGCGGTCCCTAACCTTCAAATGCTGAGGGCTCATACGACATCAACAAAGGTGCGGTGCAGGTGACGGAACAGGGACTGGGCGATCAGATACGGACAGTGCTCAGGGCGCCCGAGACCGGCCCGACCATGAGGCGGTTCTTTGTCAACACCATCTTCGACAGCACCTTCGTCATCCTGGGCATACTGATCGCCTCGGCCTTCGGCAACGATCCCCACCTCAGGATCATCATAGCGACGATCATCACCAGCAGCGTCGCCCTCGGCATCTCGACCGGCGTGAGCGTCTACGAAGCCGAGACCATGGAGCAGGCCCTGAAGATGAAGGAGATAGAGCGGGCCATGCTCCGCTCGCTGGAGGACACGCGCATCGGGCGGACCTCTAAGCTGACCATCATCCTGATCGCGGGAGTCAACTTCATCGCTCCCCTGATCGCCGGCGCCATCACCCTGGCGCCCTTCCTGCTGCTCGGCGAGGGAAGCGTAAAGACCGCTGCCATCGTCAGCGTCGGGTTGGCCATCCTCATACTGTTCGTGGTGGGGGCGGCAATGGGCCGCTCCGGCGGGCGCAACCCGTGGAAGCAGGGCGCCCGAATGGCCATCGCCGGGGTCGGTGCCTTTGTCATCTGCTACTGGATCGAATCGCTGCTGTGATCAACAGATCCGCGGTACTGGATCGCCGATGGGGGGCTCCAGGATGCGGTGGCCGCCGACCTCGGTGCGGAGGACGACGCGCTCATACTTGCTGGTGGCCTTTCCCACGATGGCGGCGTTCTTTCCCAGGGGGCTGCGGCGCAGCACCTTGAGCACATCCTCGGCCATGTCAGGCACGACGCCGATGATCATCTTTCCCTCGTTGCCGATGCTCAGCGGATCGAGCCCGAGAAGCTCGCAGGCGTTCCTGACCGGCTCGGCCACGGGAACGGAGGCCTCCTCGATCTCGATGCCTATGCCCGACTTGGACGACCACTCGTTGATGGCGTTGGCGAAGCCGCCGCGGGTGGGGTCCTTCATGCTCACGGCCCCTCCTACCTGCAGGACGTCCTCGACCAGGCGGTTCAGGGGCGCTATGTCGCTCTTGACCTCGGTCTCGAAGCCGTAGCCCTCGCGGAACGACAGCAGGGCGATGCCGTGGTCTCCCAGAGTGCCGGAGACGATGATGGCGTCGCCCTCGCGGATGTTGTCGTCGGTGAGCCACCTGGACGACACCGGGCGGTACTCCATGGCGACCTCGAGGTCGTGGTCCAGGAAGCGGCTGCGCTTGCCCACTGCAGAGGTGGTGATGATCATCTTGTCCAGCGCGCCCGACTCCATGACCTTGGTGTCGCCGGTGACCACTGGCACGCCAGCAAGCTCGGAGTACTGGCCCACTGACTTCATGGCCCTCTCCAGGACGTCGACCTCCAGGCCCTCCTCGATGATGATCGATTGCCCCAGCGCCAGCGGCTGAGCGCCCATCACCGAGATGTCGTTGACGGTCCCGCATACCGCCAGGGAGCCGATGTCGCCTCCCGGGAAGAACAGCGGCTTGACGGTATGGCCGTCGGTGGTGAACACTATGCCGTCGACCACGGCGGAATCGTCGAAGGAGCGCAAGGGGACATCGACGGTGAACTGAGGCAGGAACGGTATGATGTGAAGCGAGAGCAGCTCATGCATGAGCTCGCCCCCTGCTCCGTGACCCATGGTGACGCGCTTCATAATGCCGGTGATTCTTCCGAATGAGTTTAAACCTTATCACCGATCGCCCGCAACCTGCCCTCGCATCCCGGGGCTCAGGTGGGCACGGCCATGGCCTCCTCGAGCGGGGGCGATGCCCTGCTGAACCTGTAGATGTAGGTCGCGACGACCTTTCCGCCGATGGTGTCCGTCTCCTGCGCCTCGAAATTGTCGCGCCCCTTCCACTCGTAACGTATCTTCTCCGTGATGGGCTTCCCGCCGCTGATTCCGCTCCATTCGACGTACAGGATGTCTTCGCTCCTCCATCCCCCGACATGGTCGTGCACCTGCCCGTAGGAGCCGACGGTGAACTGATGGACCCTCTCCTCCTCTTCCGAATAGGCGAACAGGTTGACCTCCTGGTACGGCCCCTGGCCCTCGATCTCCATGTCGACGTTCAGCAGGATCGCGTTCCCTATGATCTCCTTCCCCGTGACGGTCCCGGCGCCCCGGACCGGCCGGCCCTCCGTCGTACCTTCGACGTCCATCCGCCATTCTCCCAGCAGGCGTTTCAGCTTTTCCATCGATCGCCCGGTCATGCATCCACCGCAGTGAAGTTCTGAGGCGGAGGCTAATAAACCTGGGCTCTTCGACCGCCGCGCATGACCGTGCATGTCAGAAAACCTTGCCGGGCACCCCTCCCGCTCCTATATGCCTGCCGGGTTGGCGGCGCGATAGCCTTAAATGCGAAATAGGCCCTCGCATGAGGGCGGCCATGGACTCGTAGGGTAGCATGGATTATCCTTTCGGCCTTCGAAGCCGAGGACGGGGGTTCAAATCCCCCCGGGTCCGCCACTTCTCCATGAATTCGAATTATCTATGGGCACCACATAGGGGGCAAGCATGCTTGCCCCCCTTGCCCTCCTCCTGCTCGCCATCGCGCTCATCTACCTTGGAGCGCGCTGGCTGGTGGAAGGCGCGTCCGAACTGGCCGCTCATTTCGGGGTCAGTTCGATAGTGATCGGCCTGACCATAGTGGGCATCGGGACATCGGCCCCGGAACTGATGCTGGCCATCGTCGCCGGGGCGGGGGGCTCGGGCTCCATATCGGCGGGCAACGTCTTTGGGGCCAACATAGCCAACTCGACCTACATACTGGGAGCGAGCATCATCGTCCTCCCGCTGCTGATCAGGTTCGATGAGATCCGCCGGGAGGCCATCTTCATGTTCGCGGCGATGGTGGCCACGGCAGTCATGGCCATCGACGGCACGATATCCAGGCCGGAAGGCGCGTTGCTCATCCTCCTGTTCGTCGCCCTCTTGGCCCTGATGATCCGCTCCCTGAGGTGCTGCCGCCCCAGCAAGGCGGTGGTTGAGGAGTTCGAGGCCACCGGGCCGCAGGCGGAGCCTCCCCTGAAGAGCGCCCTCTTCATTGTCGTCGGGCTTGCCATCCTGGTCGTGGGAACCGATCTGGCGGTGGGATCGGCGACCGAGATCGCCACCATCCTGGGCGTGAGCGAGTTCATCATTGGCCTCACCATCATAACCTTCGGCACCACCACCCCGGAGTTCGCCGCCAGCCTTCTCGCCTCCTTGAGAGGCAACTCCGACCTCGCGCTGGGCAACATCCTCGGCACCATGTTCTTCAACGCCACCGCGGTCCTGGGCACGGCCGCGTTCCTGGCCCCCCTCGCCATAACGGGCGACCAGTTCATCTTCGGCGTCCTGGCCCAGCTGTTCATCGGGACGCTGCTGCTCGGCGTGGCATACCGGAAGAAGTACCTGGGACGCCCGGTCGGGGCGACGCTCGTGCTGCTGTACGTCGTCTATCTATCTGCAGTGCTCCTCCTGACCTGACGGCAACCATGAACAGCATGGATGCTCTGGTTTTATGCCCTACAGGGAGAGGACGCTCAGACACTGCCGGTAGGCGACGTCGCCACGCTCGTGCAGACCACATCCGCCGCGGGCCCTAAGGCATCGATGCGGTCATCATATAGGAGGTCGGCCTGGAACTGCTCGACGAGGGTCTGATTCTGACCTCAGGGAGAGGTTTCCTGCTCGGGCCCCTGTTCCGGGGCTTCCTGCGCCGTCTCCGGCGCCTCTTCCTTCTCATCGGACCTCATGCCTTCCTTCAGGCCCTCTCCGAAGCCCGAAACCAGGTCCTTCCCCTTCCTCAGGACCTTGCCCACTGCCACCCCCAGCCTCTCAGCGGCCTCATCGACCTTTCCCTTCTCTTCTTGCATGCCCTATAGATGGTCCGCTTGATATATGAGGGTTGACGGCCCCATCATCCATCAGCTAAAGCTGGCCGGCGATGGCGGAGCCAGTCCCCTTGCTCCGGTCAGCTCTACGCTCCTGCGGTACAGCCCCCTCCGTGCGGCGGGGTCGTATGCCTGGCGGTCCGCTCCCGCCTCGCGCCGACCACTGAAGAAGCGGCCTGTGACGCCGTCCAGGGAGGGCGAGGTGGCCAGGAACACGACGGCGTCGGCGCCCTCCTGCGCCCTGCCCTGCGGCCGGGACGCCGACTCGCGCACTATCTTGGTGTCGAGCAGCGAGCCGGGATGGGGCGCGTTGACCGTGATGGGAGCGCCGTCCAGCCTCTCGGCCAGCTCCATGGTGAACATTATCAGAGCGAGCTTGCTACGACCATAGGCGTCCCAGCCGTCGTAGCCGCGCTCCATCATGGGGTCGTCGAGGTCCACCCTATTCTGCCCCAGGGATGCCAGGTTGACGATGCGCGACGGCGCCGCGCGGCGCAGGCTCGGCAGCAGAAGATGAGTGAGCAGGAACGGCGCCAGGTAGTTGACGGCCATCCGCAGCTCGTGGCCGTCCTGGCTCACCTCCCTCGCGGCCCCGGGGGTCCCCGGCCCAATGCCGGCGTTGTTGATCAGCACATCGATGCCCTCGCTTTCCAGCCTGGAGGCCATATCGCGCACCTCATCCAGGGAGGAAAGGTCCGCGTTAAGGTACCGCAGCCGGTCGTTGCCGGTCGCCCGGGCGATCTCCTCCATCGCCTCGGCGCCCTTGGCGGCGTTCCGTCCGTGCAGCAGCACCGCCGCCCCGCGTTCCGCGAGGTCATGGGCCGTTCGCCTGCCTATGCCGTCGGTGGAGCCAGTGACCAGCGCCGTGATCCCGTCGATGGCTTTCATGACCACATCATCCTGGTCCCGCCGGTATTGAAACCATCGGCCCGGTGGCGCGGCCAGGGGCATATCATCAAATCGAACCCTATCCATGCTCTCGCCGGGCAGGCACCACCTGCCTGGGAGAGAAACATGGATGCGAAGGAAGTTCAGAGACTCATCGAGGACAGGCGGTTTGACGAGCTGAGGGACCGCTTGGCATCGATCGACGGCCGCGCCCTGAGAGACGTAATGGACGCCCTGGGCCCCGTGGACAGGGTCATCGCCTTCCGCCTCCTGGACAAGGACCGGGCCATCGACCTGTTCGACGGCCTGGACGTGGACCGGCAAGCGTCCCTGGTCTCCTCGATGGAGGATCCCGAGGTCCTTGGCCTCATCGAGCCCCTGGACCCCGATGACCGCGCCCGGCTGTTCGAGGAGCTCCCGGCCAAGGTCACCAAGCGTCTCCTCGCCAGCATGAGCCCCCAGGCGAGGGACTCGGTCAATCTCCTGCTCGGTTATCCGGAAGGGAGCGCGGGGCGTGTGATGAGCCCCCGATACATGGCCGTGCGAGGGGGCCGGACCGTAAACGAGGTCCTCTCCGGCCTTCATAGGTCCTCCCTGCGCCCGGACGAGATGGAGAGCATCTTCGTGATCGACCAGGAGAGGCATTACCTGGGCTACGTTCGGCTGGGGCAGCTTATCAAGGCGAAACCCGAGACGGCCGTGACGGAGCTCGTCCAGGGTCGGGACGTCCTCGCCCGTACGTTCGACCCCCGGACGGAGGCCATCGACCTCATCATGGAGCAGGACATCCCCGTCATTGCAGTGGTGGACAACGAGGGCCGCCTGGTGGGCGCGATAACCTTCGACGATGCCCTGGACATGGTGGAGGAGGACACCACCGCCGAGTTCCACAGGTCGGCGTTTGTCAGCACCGTCCGGACCAACATCAAGGATGCCAGCATCAGGATGCTCTATCGCGCCCGTCTGCCCTGGCTGCTATTGCTGGTCTTCGTGAACATATTCTCCGGGGCGGGCATCGCCATGTATGAGGAGACCATCGCCGCGGCGATCGCGCTGGTGTTCTTCCTACCCCTCCTCATAGACACCGGAGGCAACGCAGGCACACAGTCCTCCACGTTGGTCATCAGGGCCATGGCCACGGGGGACGTGGGAGCCAAGGACTGGTTCCGCATGTTCGGACGCGAGGCCCTCATCGCCTTCCTCCTGGGGCTCACCCTGGCCTTTGCGGTATCGCTGCTGGGATGGGCGCGCGGCGGCCTGGACGTCGCCCTCATCGTCTCGTCGACCATGGTGATAGTGGTCGTGGTGGGCTCCCTCATAGGGATGTCCCTCCCCTTCCTGATGGCCCGCCTGAAGATCGACCCGGCCACCGCCAGCGCCCCCCTGGTCACCTCGATCGCCGACATCAGCGGGGTCTTCATCTATTTCGCCATGGCCACTTGGATAATGGGGCTATGATGCCCCGGCCGCCAGCCAGAGCGCCGCGGCGAGGCCTAGGGCGGCTCAGTCGGCGAGGTTCTCCGGGTTGAGCGGCTCCAGCTCCGGGACCACGAAGCGGCCGTCCTTGCGGACCAGCACGTCATCGAAATAGATCTCCCCCCCACCCCACTCCGGGCCCTGGATGAGGACCATGTCCCAGTGTACCGTGGACCGGTTGCCGTTGAAGGCGGTGTCGTACGATGATCCAGGCGTGAAGTGTATGGAGCCGGCGATCTTCTCGTCGAACAGGCGGTCCAGCATGGGCCTGGTGATGTAGGGGTTCACCCCGATGGCGAACTCCCCGACGTAGCGCGCTCCCTCGTCGGTGTCGAGGATGCGGTTGAGCGCCTCGGTGTCCGATGCGGAGGCATTGACGATCTTCCCGTCGCGGAAGGTCAGCTCAACGTTGTCGAACACCTTGCCGTCGTAGATGGTGCGGGCGTTGTAGCGTATGACCCCGTTGACAGAGTCGCGCACCGGGGCGGTGTACACCTCCCCGTCGGGCAGGTTCATATCGCCGGCGCACTTGACGGCCGGGATGCCCTTGATGGAGAACGACAGGTCAGTCCCCGGCCCCACCAGGCGGACGCGGTCGGTCCGCTCCATCAGCGCGACCAGGTGGTCCATGGCCGCCGACATCTTCCCGTAGTCGAGCGTGCAGGTCTTGAAGTACAGCTCCTCGAAGCCGTCGCTGGACATCTCGGATTGCTGGGCCATGGAGCGCGTCGGCCATCGCAGCTTGACCCAGCGGGTCTTCGGCACTCTCCACTCGCTGTGCACCGGCCCCCACCAGTGCTTGGTGTACAGGGCCATCCTGTCCGCCGGCACGTCGGAGGTCTCGGTCACATTGTCGAAGCCTTCTATGCAGATGTAGGCCTGGGCGCTCTTGATCTTGTGCAGCTCGATCTCGCCGATCAGGCGCATGGAGTCTTCGCTGGCCTCCATGAAGAACTTCCTCATCACTCTCCACGACTTCTGGGACACCAGGGGCACGCCGCCGGCAGCGTACACCTTCTCAAGCAGCGCCTCCATCATCTCATCGGGGGTGTCGAACGTCTCGATGTAGATGACCTCCCCCTTCTGCAGTTTGATGGATTGGTTGATCAGTACGTCTGCCAGCTGGGTCATTCTTGGATCGCGCATGCCCCCTTCAGCGCTCTATGGCCTATAAAAAAATCGTCCACCGAAACGGTGAACAGCTCGGCAGCGATAGGGACATGCATGAGCGTTCCCGGAGCGACCGGCGAGGGGCAGCTGAAGAGGCAGTCGGACTGGCTGGCAGAGCACTGGCGGTGGCTTCTCGACACGAAGGTGCTGCCGTCCCTGCCGCCTCGTCCGTCGGCGCTGGACGTGGGCAGCGGCCCTGGCATCGCCGCCGCCTCGCTGTCCGGTCGGCTGGACGTCACATGCCTCGACATCGATTCCCAGGCGGTCGCCCGATGCCGCCGCCGGGGGATGCAAGCGGTCCGCGGGGACGCGCACGTTCTGCCCTTCCGGGACCGCTCCTTCGACCTCACGTACTGCTCCTTCACCCTCCTCTGGCTCCGTGACCCCGAGAGGGCGCTGAGGGATATGCTGCGGACCTCCCGCCATGCGGTGCTGCTGCTGGCCGAACCGGACCACGGGGGGCGCATCGATCATCCGGAGGCGCTTCGCCCCATCCGCGGCCTCGTCATCGACGGCCTCCGCGCCGAGGGCGCCGACCCCCTGATGGGGCGGAAGCTCCGCGCGCTGTGCTCGTCTTGCGGCGTGGACGCCGAGATCGGCATACATCCTGGGTCCTGGGACAGGGGGCGCGCCATTAGCGAAGCGGACGATGAGTGGAAATGGATCGAGAGCACGGCCGGGGAGGGAGCGGCGCCCCTGCGCGACAGCTGGAACGCCGCCCTGGCCGCTGGCTCGCTGTTCACCCATTCCCCGGTGTTCTACGCGCTGATCATGAAGTAGGGCCGGCCTCGATGTCGTACTCGCCCTGCCTGCGGGCCAGGGGGCAGCCTCCTCCGCAGGCGTCCCTCAGGCCGCACTCCGCGCACCGGCCGTCGAGGTGGTCACGGTTGCGGATGGAGCGGCAAAGGTCATGCTCCCATATTTTCCTCCATTCATCCGTCAGAATGTTGCCGAGCGGCTCGTAGTAGCTCTGGCACGGCAGCACCGTCCCGTCCGGCTCGAGCGCCATGTTCAGGGAGCAGGCGGTGCACTGCTTGATCCCCAGGCCCAGATTGATGGGGTTAAGATCGCAGTACGGCGTCGGGGTGTACCAGGTCATCTTGACGCCCGCCTCATCGGCGATGTCCTTCAGGCGAATCAGCGTCTCGGACATCTCGTCGAACGATATCCCCTCCGCCCCCTTTCCCTTCCCGGAGCGGATGAGGCCGTTGAAGGCGACGTTCCTTACCCCCTTGCCAATGAGGAAACGCAGCGTCTCCTCCACGTCCGGCAGCGTGGCCCGCATGATGGTGGTGTTCGTGTTGACGTACAGGTCGGAGGAAAGGGCGATGTCAAGCCCCTTCATGGTCTCTGCCCACGCCCCCTCGCTGCGCACCAGGCGGTCATGAACCTCTGGCCGGTGCGATAGGACGGTGATCTGGACGTGGTCCAGGCCGACGTCGATGAGGTCGTTGAGATAGCCGGGCTCCGACAGCGCCCGTCCGTTCGTCACCAGTCCGGCCACCTGTCCGTTCTTCTCGGCGCGGTCGATCAGCCGGCGCAGGTGCGGGGACTGCGTCGGCTCCCCTCCGGTGAACACGAGGTGGGGAACGCCATACTTCCACAGGCGGTCGATGACCTTCTCCCACTCCTCCGCCGTGAGCTCGCGGAGCTCCCTCGGCTCGTTATAGCAGTGGCCGCAGCGGTTCTGGCAACGGTAGGTGAGCATGACGTCCATGCGGTACGGGGCCGGGAAGTCGTCGGCGCCGATGGTGGGCGAGTCAGCCCCTATGATCTCTATGACCCCCGTCTCGCCGCGCACGAATCGGACGATCTGCTCCCTGACCTGGTTGAAATGCGCCGCCGCGGTCCCAGCGTCCAGATGGCGGTAGCGGCGCAGCATGTGCTTCACCGCCCGCTTCTCGCTACGGCCCTCCAGAACGCACCTCGCGTATTCCAGCGCGGTGCCGTTCAGCTCCACCAGGCCGGAGGCGTCGACGATGAGGATGCCCCGACGCGCCGAGTCCACCCGCAGGTGGAAGCGGTGATGGGCCAGCTCCCCCTCCCCGTCATAGCGGTAGGCGCCCGGCTCCAGCCTCGCGCCGGTCATCTCGGCCCACAGCTCCTTCAGCCCCATCAGCGACCGCCTCCCGCGCACGCGCAGGCGCACGCGCAGGCGCAGGCGCAGTAGCAGGAGCTGCCGGACGATTGGACGCGCGTCCCGGCGGGCGGGGAGGGCCGGGGTTTCGTCTGTCCGACCACGTCCTGCGCCATGCCCCGCATGTCGTCGACCAGGTTCTGGCTGGTCGTCCGGACCTTGTCCACGTAGTCCCGTGCCATGCCCCCGATGTCCGGCGCGCCGCCGCCTCCAGGCGCCGGGCGCGGATAGCCGATCAGTATCGGCAGCGGCCAGATGTCCCGCCTCATCCGCCCCTGGTAGTCTGGATCGAGCATCATCCACTCATTGCGCTCCTTCAGCACGCTGGCGAACTCCTGGGGCGTCCCGGCGTCCTTCACCTGCTGCCAGGCCTTCTCCGCGATCGTCTCGTAGTACTTCTTGGTGGCCTCCAGGTCGAAGCCCTTCAGCTTCGTGGAGGTGCTCTTGATCAGATCTACCAGCGCCCGCCGCAGCAGGACCCGGTCCAGCGTGCCGTCGGCGGTGATGGCCAGCATGTAATCGCTCTCGTACTTGTGCTCGCCCCGGTCGGCCAGCCGCTGCAGCCGCATGGGCCTCTCGTCCGACAGCACCTTGACCATGCCCTTCCGCTCCAGTCCGAACAGGATCATGGTGGCGACCATCTCCAGCGGGCGCTCGGAGACCACCGCCGCCTCAACTGCCGTAAGGTCGCGCCTGGGGCCCGCCCCCACCACGTTCATCTTGGGATCGAAATAGTCCTCGCGGCGACCTTTCGCCGAGCGTACGGCCATCACGACGATGCCGATGATGAAGGCCATGACGATCAGCGGCAGGAGGAGGCAGATGAGCGAGCCGAGGTTTCCCAGGAAGCCGTCGCCCTCCGGCGGAACGTAGACGACATCGACATAGCGGTCGGGGAAGCCCACGCCCACGTCATAGGCGCCGGCAGCCTGCTGCCCCGGGTCGACGTTCTCGTAGCGCCACGTCGCGGCCAGGCGGCCCGTCTCCTCATCAACGTATATGGGGTCGAAGGGGTTCGCTTCGAGCCACAGCGCCTCCGAGGCGTTGCTCATGCCCTCGGGCAGCAGGATGGTGGCGTTGATGCTGGCGGTGTTGCCTCTCTGATAGTCGGCGGAGAACCAGGTCGGGCGGACCACAACGCCGGCGGTGCCTTCCTGCAGGTCATTGCGATACACCATCTCGGGATCGTTGATGTGGAACTCCAGGATGAACGAGCCGCTCGACCGGATCGCATCGATGGTCGCCCGGTCGAGCTCCACCGCCACCCCGACCTCGATGTACGGCGAGTCGCGTAGCTCCCTTGGCCCGAACCTGTTGCCGTCGACGATGATGGCCGCGGTGGCGGTGGAGAGGTCGTAAGCTCCGTTGGGCAGCCCCACGTCCACTCCGAAGTCATAGTCCAGCGACGACACGTTGCCGAACCGGAACTCGTAATCTAGGTCCACGCTGCCGTCGCGGAGTACAGTGACGAGCATGTTCTCCTGGTCAAGCGTGAACGAGTAGTCCTGGGCCGAGACGGACTGCGGCTGCGAGACGGCGAGCAGGGCGAGGGCGATGAAGACAAGGAGTACCGCGGTCCGTCGGCCTACCACTTGGGCGCCTCCTCCAGCGCGTATATGCTGCCGCAGTACGGGCAGGTGACCATGACGCCGCCCTGGACGACCTTGAGGTCTTTGTCCTCCAGCGGGGCGCCGCATGAGCGGCACGTCAGCCTCTTCTGCTCCAGCTGACCGGAGCCGCTCATCTTGACGTTGAAGGTCTGGTTGATCAGCCGGGGCCTCGACGCCTCGATCCTCTCGCTGCGGTAGGCGAAGAAGATGAGCGCCACGGCGATGCCGATCAGCACCGCGCCGGTGGCGATGTTCTCGACGCCTGAAGCTATCATGAAGATGCTGCCCAGCAGTATGAGGAATGCGGCCAAGGCTATAACGAGGGCGTAGGCGACCCTGTTCATCCTTCGGTCTATGTTCGTGTAAGCTATTTTTAAATAATCCCGCCAGAGAACCCACCTATTAAAGTGGGACGAATGGCCACAGACGCGCATGAAGAGCGCTTCCCGGTGTAACAGGAACCTCGGACGATTCGCAATAGGAAAGGCGCTCTCCGAGAGCGCCCGTCACATCCATGAACGGCAGGCCTCATGTCGGCCGAACGGGCGGACGACGATGCCGAAGGCGCAAGGCAGCGCTCGTTCGCCGGCGGCCGACATGGTCATCGGAAGGCGGCGCGGCCGTACTGGGCGCGGTGCCGGCGGACCAGCGATGACAGCCATTCCGATGCGCTGCGGCCGATCGGCGTCTCGGCGTCGCATCTGGGGCACCGGGCCATCCCGCACCCGCTGACCGCTGAAGGGCAGCCGTAGCAGGCCTTTCCCCTGCCCGTGATCGTAAGATAGCGATGCCCGCACGACGGGCACACGGTCCATCCCCCCTTCGGTCCGCCCCCAGGCGGGCCGCCTCCGCCCGCCGTTTTGTATCGACCAAGCGAGGCGCACGTCCCCACCATCTCCTTCACATGGCCGAGGGGCATGCCTCGGTGGAGGGAGCAGGAGCACATCATGACGTAGCCGCCGCCGTCCATGCAGGCGTCCAGGCATCTCGCGGTCTCATCCCTTATCGCCTCCAGCGGACCGAGCAGCAGGGTGGTGAAGGCGTTCACCCCTCCCATGATGCAGGTCTTCCGGCCCCATCGCCTCTTGGCCTCCGCCAGATCATTGCCCTCCGCGAACTGGAACCCGGAGATGCCCGTTTCCAGGGCCGCATCCACCAGCCCGGAGAACTCCCCGTGGGAGAACGTCCCGTGGGGATGGAAGGCGGTGGGCGAGCCCTCGCTCCGCACGGCGTCGACGATGCGTTTCAGTCCGGGGATGGTATGCTTGACGATGGCCTCCCCGCCCAGGATGTCCGGGTTGTCCGTGGCCGCCGCCACGAACATGGCGTCGGCTCCGGCCTCGCACATGGCGGAGCATAGGTCGACGGTGAGGTCGTTGGAGAACCGGACGGTCCGGCGGAACACGTCCGGATCGCTGACCATGTCTATGGCCAGGATGTCCAGCCCCCTTAGTATCCCGGCCTTGGTGAGCGGGCCCTCCACGTTGCCCAGGACGGCCACCTCCCGGCCGATGCGCTGGCTGACCATTCGGTACGATCGCACGATGTTGGAGAGGGGCGCGTCCCGGCGGGCGTCCGGGACCTCGGCATCGTCCACCTTCCCCGGAGAATCGAGGGGGGCCCTCGTCACCGAGGGTATGCCGCGCTGGGGGAACATGACCTCGCCCCCCAGCATCTCCACTTCCATCCCGCAGTACTGGATGCTGCCCACCACCGCGTCGTGTCCGATCTCTCTTTGAGCGGCCATGACCGAACGGGCCGACAGCTCGGCATCGAAGGCCCCGGCGCACACTTCCGGAGTGCCCAGGTCGGCCACGTCCAGCCCCAGCGTGAGGTCCCGCAGGAACACCGGTACGCGGTCCGGGACGCCCCCGGCCAGGGCGGCGGTCATGCGCTCTCGTGGGGTCATGCGGGGACCCCGGTCGAACTTCCGTGGTGCGAGGCGATCCAGGACATGGCTTGACAACGCTCTATGGGCCTGCTTAAGAACATGGGCCGATAACTAACTTGGCCCGCTGGACCGAAAGCGGGGGGTCGGCGGAGCGGGCGAACAGTAAATAATCGGATACGGCCATAGCGTGGCGATGCGAACGGCCAAGCTGCTGCTGAGGATACCGGGCAACTGGATAGGGGAGCTGTCCGTCAGATGCAACGCCTCCGTCAAGGTCCTTCAGTGCGTGCCCGCCGACCGCACCACCGGACGCAGCCTGCTGCGGATAGAGACGCTCGACGGGATGGCCGATCAGGACCTGGAAGAGGCGCTGAAGGCCATCAGCCCGGACTGCCACGTGGACCTGGCCACGCTGGGCCCGGGAAAGCACATCGCCAGCGTGACCAACAACGCCTGTCTCATATGCAACCTGCTGAACGAGGCGGACTGCTTCCTGGACTCGGCGGCGTCGCAGCCCGACGGCAAGATGGCCTGGACCGTCATCGCGCCGCGCTCGGACAACATTGGCCGGCTGATCGCGCGGCTGAGGGAGATGGGCTGCGAGGTGGAGATGCTGAACCTGCGGGACCAGGAGGAGGACGGGCCGTTGACGTTCCATCAGGAGAAGGTGCTGAGGACCGCCTATGACATGGGCTATTACGACATCCCCCGCTCCATCACCCTGGCGGACCTCTCCGACAAGCTCGGAATGGCCCGCTCCACCATCGATGTGGTCCTCAGGAGGGCCGAGAGGAGGCTCATCGGCAAGCACATCGGCAGGTAGAGGCGAACATATTCGCCAATAACATATCGAGGGTTGAGGACATTCCCGTCCTCCGGGACTGCGTGCGGTCCTATCCGGTGAACAATGCCTCCAAAGATGCTCGCATCGATCCGCCGCCTCGTCCCCGAGGGAACGTCTCGCAAATCACGTAGGGCCGAGTTCAACACGGTTTTTCCTACCCCTCCTCCTTGCCACAGCGGCCGCATGGTGGGGCGCCCCTCGAAATCCCTTATTCTCAGTGAGGCGATGCAAGCATGACAGGTAAGATGGAGAAGGTGGCGATATCGGCGACCGGCGCGTCCGTCCAGGGAGAGATGGACCACCACTTCGGCCGCTGCCGCCATTTCGTGATGGCCGAGGAAGGCCGCACCTACGCGGTGGAGAACACCGCCCGCGATGCCCCTGAAGGGGCAGGGGTGAAGGCCGCCCAGCTCATGATCGACAACAAGGTGGACGTGGTCATCACCGGCAGCCTGGGGCCCAAGGCATCGGAGGTGCTGGAGGAGGCCGGCATCCGATCATATGTAGGCGTCTCGGGCAGGATAGAGGAAGTCTTGGAGCGATACCGGCAAGGACGGCTCGAGTCGCCGTCCGGTGCCGGCAATGACGCGGACATGAACAGGAAGAATTGAAATGATAATCTGTGTACCAACTGAGGGAGATCGCGGCCTGGACGAGGCCGTGTGCCAGCATTTTGGAAGGGCCGTCACTTTCACGCTGTATGATTCCGACACCGGCGAGGTCCGGGTGATCGAGAACCGCAGCGAACACATGGGAGGGGTCGGAACGCCTCCCGAGCACCTTAGCCGCGAGAACGTCAGCGCCGTCCTGGCCGGCGGCCTGGGGCCCAAGGCGATCGATCTGCTGGGCAGCAAGGGCATCGACGTGTTCGTAGGCGCCAATGGCACCGTCCAGGAGACCATTGACAGCTGGAGGAGCGGCTCGATGGCCAAGGCCAACAAGGACAACGCCTGTCGCGACCACGCGCACTGAACGCCACGCGGTGAGCGGCAAATGAGGATCGCAGTGGCCAGCGGGAAGGGCGGCACCGGCAAGACGCTTGTCTCGGTCAACCTCTCCGCCGCTGCGGGGCTTGACCTGGCCGACCTGGACGTGGAGGAGCCCAACGCCTTCCTGTACTTCGGGGACGGCTCGTCGACCATTGTTCCCGTGAGCAGGCCGGTGCCCTCCATCGACGAGGGGAGCTGCGACCTGTGCGGGGAATGCGCCAGGGTGTGCGCCTTCAACGCATTGGTCCGACTGCCCCAGCGGATAAGGGTGCATGAGGAGCTGTGCCACGGATGCGGGGCCTGCGCTCGCCTATGCCCCCACCAGGCCATCGAGGAGGTGGACCACGAGATGGGGGTCCTCATCAGCACCGCCTCGGGCGAACGGCGCCTCGTCTACGGCCGCCTCAATATCGGAGAGGCCAACGCCGTCCCGCTGATCAAGGCCGTCAAAGCGTCCCTGGCGCCGGGGCGGACGGTCCTCATGGACTGCCCTCCCGGGACGTCGTGCAACATGGTGGAGGCGGTGAGGGGAAGCGATTACGCGATAATGGTGGCGGAGCCCACCCCCTTCGGCGCCCACGACCTCGCCCTGGCGCTCGACGTGCTGGAGCGGCTCGAGGTTCCGCACGGGGTGGCGATCAACAAGGCCGGCATGGGCGGCGTGGACATCGCGGCCATGTGCGCCGCCCGCGGCACGACCGTGCTCGGCGCCATACCGTTCAGCCGGGACATAGCGCAGCGGCATGCCCAGGGGCGATCGCTGATGGACCGGCCGGAGGACCGCCGGACGTTCCTCGGCCTGTGGGGAGCGGTGATGAAGGAGATGCGCCCATGAAGGAACTGGCCGTTCTAAGCGGTAAGGGCGGCACCGGCAAGACGACCGTCATGGCCGCCCTCTCGCGCCTGGCGCAGGGCGCCGTGCTCGCCGACTGCGACGTGGACGCTCCCAACCTGCACCTGCTCATCTCCGGGGACACGGTCGAGGAGCATGGGTTCACCGCCTCCCGCGTCGCCACCCTCGACGCCTCGAGGTGCACCCGCTGCGGCCTGTGCGCCGAGGCCTGCCGCTTTGACGCCATACGCCTCGATGGTCCGAGCATCGACAGGCTCTCGTGCGAGGGCTGCGACCTGTGCGCCCGGCTGTGCCCCGTCGAAGCGATCGCCATGCGCGACCGCACATCGGGGAGATGGGCGATGACCCGGACCGCCGACGGCATGATGTTCCACGCCCGCCTGGAGCCGGGCGAGGGCAACTCCGGCAAGCTGGTCACCCTGCTGAAGCGCCGGGCGAGAGAGCACGCCCTCGAGACGTCCGCGGCCCTCCTGCTGGTCGACGGGCCTCCGGGAACGGGGTGCCCGGCCATCGCCGCCCTGTCCGGCGCCGACGCGGCCCTGCTGATCGCCGAGCCCAGCCAATCGGGGAAGGCCGACATCGAGAGGATCCTGGCGCTATGCCGGCGGATGAACGTGCCGCCGATGATGGCCATCAACCGCTGGGACCTGCATCCCGGCATGGCCGAAGAGCTGGAAGAGCTGGCCCGCGAGGAAAAGGTCCCCATGCTGGGCCGGATCCCCTTCGACGAGGGCGTTCACCGATGCGCGGCCTCGGGGCGCGTCGTGGACGCTGGTCCGGCAGGAAGGGCGATCGGGGAGCTGTGGACATCCCTGCAGGGATTCCTGCGGGACTAGTCCCCGACCCTCTCCAGTATCCCGTCCAGGATGGGCTCGAAGGCCTGGGGCTCGCCATCGAGGATGAACGGCCTGCCGGCCTCGGCGCTCTTCGCCACCCGGGGGTCCAGGGGCACCTTTCCCAGGTAGGGCACGCCGTACTCCATGGCCGCCTGGAACGCCAGGCTCCCGCCCAATCCCTCGGCCTCCTGTCCGCAGTGGGGGCACACGAAGCCGTTCATGTTGTCCACCAGCCCCAGCACCTTCAGCCCCACGAGCCCGGCGAAGCGTATGGACCTCCGGACGCTGGTGAGCGCGATGTCCTGCGGCGTGGTGACGATGACGGCGCCGTCCGCCTGGGGAATGAGCTGCGCGATGGTCAGCGGCTCGTCGCCGGTGCCCGGCGGCAGGTCGACGATCAGGTAGTCAAGATCGCCCCACTCCACGTCCTCGATGAACTGCTTCAGCGCCCCCATCTTGACCGGCCCGCGCCACACCACCGGCGCGTCCCTCTCCTCCAGGAAGTAGGCGATGGAGATGACCTTTAGGCGGGGCAGCACATTGGCCGGCTGTATGCGTCCGTTCAGCAGCTCCAGGTGCTCTCCGGTGGCGCCCAGCAGCCGGGGCACGCTCGGCCCGTGAATGTCGGCGTCGAGGATGCCGACCGAGTGGCCGCGCTTGGCCAGTCCGGCGGCGATGTTCACCGCGACGGTGCTCTTTCCCACGCCCCCCTTGCCGCTCATGACCACGATCTTGTGCTTCACGCCCGGAAGCAGCTCCTTCTTGCGCTGTTCGGCGGGGCCGTTGATGACCTTGATATCGTCCATGCAAACGCTCCGCATCCCGCGGGATGCATGGTGTTCATCGATCCTACGTCATTTCTTCCTGACGGCGAACGGCCCCCGCCGCGGTCTATCGTGGCCGGGTGTGGTCAGTGCCTCGACCGGTGCTTCGACTTGATGTCTCCCGATATGGTCTCTCCAAGCTCCTCGGGCAGCTCCTCGCCGTGCTCCTCCATCATGTGCTCCCGCAGGCCTTCCATGGCGTCCTTGGCGCTGGCCGCCTCGACGAAGTAGTTGCATCCCGCCTTGGGGCACTTGGCCCCCCTCTTTATGCCCATCCTGCGCCTCCGCCCATGGTTTCAAGCCCGAGGCATATGAACGTTGGGGCATCATTCGTGGATGAGCATGATGGAGATGGGCCGGAAGCCCTGCCGGGCATAGAACCCCAGGACATCGTCGTTGCCATACACGGTGAACACGGCCATGGTCCTGGCGCCGTTGTCCCTCATCCACTCGACCGACCGCTGCAGGAGCAGCTCCCCCACCCTGCGGCCGCGGGAGCACTCCTCCACGAAAAGGGACTCGACCTCCCCCGCGCCGTCCATCACGGTGCTGATGCAGAACCCCAGCTCCCTGCCGCCGAACGTGGCCACGTCGATGTTGAAGGGCCCCCGGGTCGCCTTGTTCACGAGCTCTGACCGTCTCTCGTCCCAGCTCTTCTCATGGAAGTAGTCGCGGAAGTGCGTGGAATGCCGGGCGGCGTCCCTGGTCAGCTTGGACCACATGTCCCTGACGGAGTCGAGCATCTCCGCTCCGCCCGCCACTAGGATGATGTCGTCCGCCACGCTCCGCGATAGGGCGTCCTGTCTTATCATCCTTTGTCGAGGGAAGCATAGAACGATTAACCAGCGGAGCTGGTCGTATATTGCATGTTCCGCTGCACCAACTGCGGAGCGGAGCACCCGGGCTTCTGCTACACCTGCCCCCGCTGCGGCTCGGCGCTGCTGTTCGTCGGCGATGAACTGTCCTGGAGGCCGGATGGCGCGGGGGTGTGGCGCTACCGCTCCATGCTTCCGGTGGACCGCCGGGTGACGATGTGCGAGGGCGGCACGCCCCTGATCCGCCGCCGAGACGTGGAGGACGAGGTCTACCTCAAGGTGGAGGGCAACAACCCCACGGGCTCCTTCAAGGACCGCGGGACCTCGGTCGTCCTTTCGGCCGCGGTCGGCCGCGGCTTCTCCAGGATGGCGGTGGCGTCCAAGGGCAACATGGGAGCGAGCGTGGCCGCCTACAGCGCCTACTCGAACCTCGAGGCCCTCGTGTTCCTTCCGGCGGACGTGCCCGATGAGAAGGTGGCGCAGATAGTGGCCTACGGCGCCCAGCTGGTCCGGGTGGAGGGAGGCTTCAGGGAAGCGGCCCGGGCGATGAGGGAGGAGGCCGACGGCGCCTACCTGGCCACCACCGGCCTGAACCCGTACTTCATCGAGGGCCTTAAGACCGTGGCCTTCGAGCTCTTCGAACAGATGGGGGTGCCGGACACGGTCATCGTGCCGACCGGCACCGGCGGGCTGCTCACCGCTATCCACAAGGGCTTCGAGGAGCTGCGCGCGCTCGGCATGACCACATCGGTCCCGCGCATGGTGGCCGCCCAGGCCGCCGCGGCCGCGCCCATCGTTCAGGCGTGGCGGGACCGCGGCCCGCTGCGGACGCCCGAGGAGGCGAGCTCGATCGCCTCCGCCATACTGGTCAAGGAGCCGTACAACGGGCTCTCGGCCATCGCCGCCATGGACCGTTCGGGGGGATGCGGCATCGAGGTGACGGACGACGAGATCATTGCCGCCGTGCAGGAGCTCGGCCGCGAGGGGGTGTTCGCCGAGCCCTCGGCCGCCGCCTCCCTGGCCGCGTACCGGAAGACGGAGAGGGCGGGCAGGACCGTGCTGATCGTCACGGGCTCCGGCCTCAAGGACCCCATGGCCGCGCTGGACGCCGCTAGGGGCCGGGGACCCTAGCTTGATATGCCGTCAGCTGCCTCTTTGCACATGCATAGATGACCACCTTGGACTGGATCCTGATAATCAACGCCATCATGGCGTTCATCCTGGTATTCCTGGAGGAGAAGCGGCCGCGCAAGGCGGTGGCGTGGCTGCTCCTGATGTTCCTCCTGCCGATCGGCGGCATAGTCCTGTTCATCATCTTCGGCCAGAACTTTCGGAAGACGAAGCAGGCGTCCCGCAAGTCGGCGCGGGACCGGAAGTACGTGCACGAGCTGATCGAGGCCCACCGCATCGACTACCTGACCGCGCTCTCCTCGCTGGAGAAGGTCGGCCTGGAGTCGCACGACGACATGGTCAAGCTGCTCGTCAATAACGGCAACTCGTTCCTGACACACGACAATGAGGCGGAGGTGTTCTCGGACGGAAAGGAGTTCTTCGATGCATTGTTCCGGGCTATCGAGGCCGCCAGGGAGCACGTGCACGTGCAGTACTACATCATCCGCAACGACAAGCTTGGCCGTTCTTTCCTGGACCTCCTCAGGCGCAAGAGCGCGGAGGGCGTGGAGGTCCGACTGCTGGTGGACGGGATGGGCACCAGGCTGCCGCCGCGCTGCTACAGCTCCCTGCACGACGCCGGAGTGGAGGTGGAGATGTTCTTCCCCCCGCTCCTCCGCATGATGCCGTTCCTCAATCACCGCATCAACTTCCGCAACCACCGCAAGATCGTGGTGATCGACGGCCGCATCGGCTTCGTGGGCGGCTACAACGTCGGCGACGAGTACCTGGGCAAGGTGCGCAGATGGGGCTACTGGAGGGACGCCGCCCTGCGCCTGGAGGGCATGGCCGCCATGGCCCCCCAGCTCCGCTTCATACTCGACTGGAACGAGGCGTCCAAGGACAAGATGGACGTCGAGGAGAGATACTTCCCCAAGGAGGCGCCGCGCCGCGGGAAGGTTCCGGTGCAGATCGTCAGCAGCGGGCCCGACACGCCCTGGGCGCCGATCAAGCTGTCCTACCTCAAGATGATCCACGAGGCCGAGGAGAGCGTGTACATCCAATCGCCGTACTTCGTTCCGGACGAGAGCGTGCGGGACGCCCTCACCATGGCGGCGCTGGCCGGCATCGATGTGCGGATCATGATCCCGGACAAGCCGGACCATCCTTTCGTGCACTGGGTCTCGCTCTCATACCTGTGCGAGCTGCTGCCCTCGGGCGTGAAGGGCTACATGTACGGCAGTGGCTTCATCCACGCCAAGACCGCGGTGGTGGACGGGCGGATCGCCTCCATAGGCAGCGCCAACTGGGACGTCCGCTCGTTCGAGCTGAACTTCGAGACCAACGCCGTCCTTTACTCGAAAGAGCTGGCGGGCGTGCAGAAGGCCGCGTTCCTGGACGATCTTTCACGCTGCTGCGAGGTGACGGTCAAGGGCTGCGAGGGGCGCCCGCTGCTGGTGCGCTTCCGCATGTTCATATCACGGCTGTTCTCGGCGATCCTTTGAACGCCTCCACTGCCGGTACGCATGAGCGGGCCGGGGGGCGTTCTGCTCGTAGTGGATCATCAGCGAGGGAACGGCGTATTTTAGATACTTGCTCATCAGGGCGGTGCCGGTAGCCCCCTTGGCCAGCGCGCCCTTCTCCTTGCCGACCACGATGTTGCGCCGCTTCACCACGTCTGAAAGGAAGCCGTCCACGTCCTGCGCCCTGGAACACGTCACGACCGTTCCCAGGTCGTTCAGCAGGTGCCCGTCCGTACCGGCGGTCCGGCCCAGCTTCTTCCCTTCCGACAGCTCGGCGGCCATCATGTTCATCTCCCTCGACATGCCGCCGCACAGCACCTCGACGCCGTCGAACTCCTCGATGAACGCCGGCGGAAGGTAGCAGCGGTCAATGCATCTTTGCACCCCCTTGTTGAACATCAGGTATCCGTAGGGGTGGGCGGCCACGCGGACGCAGTTGTACTCCTGCGAGCGCTCCATGATGGCCTCGCTGTCGAGATAGATGGCCAGGCAGGGGCTTTTCCGCTTGTTCTCATGGATGTGCCGCCGGTAGAAGTGCTCCAGGTCGTTGACGGTGTAGAAGTAGAGCAAGATGTGGGGGCCGTCGGCCGAGCTCACCTCGATGCCCGGGACTATCATGACGCCGCTGTCGGCGTTCACCGCCTCTCTCACCCCGGAGACGGCGTTGTGGTCGGTGATCGCCACCCCGCAACCCTTCCGCCAGGCATGCTTCAGCACGGAATTGGTCGAGGGGGCGCCGTCGGAGTGGCAGGTGTGGTAGTGCATGTCCACCGCCGAGTATCCCTGGGACAGCAGCTGGGGCAGGTCGGGCTCCTCGAACCGCACCGTCCTCGTCATCGGTCGTTCCTACGTCCTTTGCCGGATAAGATAATGACGCCTCACAGCTCGATCGCCATGCCGTCGTGGGCCGCTTCGACCGACGACGTGTTGCTGAGCGCCTTGATCTTTCTCGCCGAGTCGTCGACATCGTGGAAGAACCAGCTGCCGAAATGCATGAACACGATGCGTGGCGCCAAGGGAGAGAAGAAGCGAACAAGGTTTGGGATCCCGGCATGGCCGTGCGGCCGCCCCCTGCCGTCCCGGCGCACCAGACCGCCCTCGCGGATGAAGGAGCCGTCGGTGATGACCAGGTCCATCTCCGGCAGGCGGTCGCGGTACCTCCGCTGGACGGAGACAAGGTCGCCGGTGTACATGATCCTGCTCACGCCGTCGTCGATGAGGTAGGCGTTCGAACGGTACGAGATGCTGTGCACCGTCGGCACCGCCGTCACGGTCAGGCCGCCCGCCTCCCGGCTGGAGCGGATGACCTGGAGCTCGGGATGCCCCTCCCACCGCTGCGGAGCGAACGTCGGGACCTGCAGGGGGCCAACCTCCTCCTCGGTGAAGAAGGCGTGGTCGGCGTGAAGATGCGTCAGGAACACCGCCTTGGGCCCGCGCTCCAGGAAGCAGCGCTCCCCCAGGTCGAACAGGACCTCGTTCACCAGCACCCCGGAGTGGAGCATGTGGCCCGGAGCCGAAGGCTCGATATGCCCCCTGGTGCCCAGGATCTCTATCCGCACGCCATCCGGATGGCGGCGCCCATAGAGAAAAGTTGCCCGTCACAGGCAGTCGGCGCAGAAGTAGGAGGTGCGGCCTCCCACCGTCTCGGTCCGGAGGGCGGAGCCGCATCGCGGGCACGCCGCTCCGCGGCCGCGGCAGCGCAGCAGGTAGGTCGGCGGCAGCCGATCGAGGTCGGTGCCCGCTTCGATGGACAGCTGCAGCACCCGCCGCATGGCGCGGTGCAGGCACTCCAGGTCCTTCTCGGACAGGGAGCGCGCCCCGGCGCGGGGGTCCAGCCGGCACTGGAAGAGCATCTCGTCCGCGTACAGGTTCCCGACGCCGGCCACCCTCCGCTGGTCCATCAGGGCGGCCTTGATCGGCCCCCTGGCCTCGAGGAACGCGTCGACGAACTCCCCGCGCGATATCTCCAGGGCGTCGGGGCCCATCCCCTTCGCTTCTATGTAGCGCTCCGGCGACGACGCCAGGCCGAGGCGCCCTAGCATGCGGGGGTCCACGAAGGCCAGCGAGCCGCGGGGGAAGACGAACAGCGCGCGGGTGAAGCGCTCTTCCGCTCCATCGGTCCACGCCGGCCGGCCGGTCATGCCGAAGTGCCAGGTGAGCCACCCTCCCCCGCTCAGCCGGAGGAACAATCTCTTGCCGTGCCGCCGCACCGACAGGAACTCGCTGCCCTCCACCGCCTCCGCCAGATCGCATCGGTCGGTGCCGCGGATCACGACGTCGTTCCTGACCTCCATCCTGACGACCGGGCGTTGCAGCGACGTCCCTTCGATGTACCGCCGGAACGTCTCCACCTCGGGCAGCTCGGGCATGATGGCCCCATGCCCGCGGCGGATATCAATCCTCCCTCCGGCGGAGGTACGCTCCCACGCGGCGCAGGGGGAAGGCAAGGAAGCGCTCGCCCTGGTGGCGGGCCCACCGCCGGCGCTCCTCCTCGGAGAGGAACAGCCGCTTCATCTCGGTGAGCTCCTTCTGGGGAGAGAACAGCGCGTACACGGGGACGCCGACGGCCAGGAGGATAAGCCCCACCAGCCAGGCGTCCGGGCGGACCAGCGCGATGAGCAATAGGGACAGCGCCGCCCCGGCCACCGGAACGATGCGGCGGCCCCGGAGGGCGGCGCTCCTCTCGGGGTCGCGGCGCAGGAGCACCATGGCCGACAGACTGGTCACCAGGTACACCAGTCCGAGAAGGAGCACCGCCGAATTGATGAGGGCCGGGATGCCGCCCAGGACCGACGCGATGAACGCCGTCGCCCCCAGGGCTATGATGCTGATGTACGGGGTGCCGAAGCGGGGGTGCAGGCGGGCCATCCGGTGCGGCAGATGGCCGTCGAGCGCCATGGCGTAGGCCAGACGCGACGTTCCCAGGGTGCCCGACTCATCGGCGCCGAGGATGGAGATCAGGGCGCCCACCCCCACGAACAGGACCACCAGGGGGGCGGCGGCTCCCAGGGGGGCGAACATGGTCGCCGCGGCCTCCATGAGCGGCGAGGAGGAGGCCATGAGGCCCTGGCGGTCGAGCGACGCCATCACCGCCAGGTTGGTCAGCAGGTAGAAGGCCGTCACGACCAGCATACCGATCGCTATGGCCCGGGGCACGCTCCGCTCTGGCCGCTCGGCCATGTCGGCCGGCAGCGTGCTCAGCTCGAACCCCGCGAAGGCCCAGAAGATGAGCACCAGGGCCTGCCCCGCCTCGGCCGCCCCGCCCGTGAGGAACGGTACGAAGTTCGAGGCCGCCGCGGACGGTTGTAGGACGACGTACGCCATGCCTCCCAGGATGATGAGCACCAGCGGGCTCAGCTTGATGATCGTCAGGGCGTCGTTGGTGCGGCCCGCGGCCTTGATCCCAACGACGTTGGTCGCCACGATGATCCCTATGAACAGGGCCTTCAGGCCGATCACCCCGACCGGCCCGACGCCCGGGACCAGGGCGGCGAAGTACTGGGCGAAGGCGACCGGGAACACGGCCAGGGAGAACCATTCCGCCAGCAGGAGGGCCCACCCCGTCATGAAGCCGGCGAAGGGGCCGGCCGCCGCGCCCGCGTAGGCGTACGGGCCTCCCACCTTGGGCAGCAGGGTCACGCAATAGGAGAACGATAACGCTATGACCAGGGCCATGGCGCCCGCCGCGACCCACAGCAGCAGGGAGGCCGGGCCGATCAGCCGGGCGCCGATGGCGGTCGCGATGTATATGTCCGCGCCGATGATGGAGCCGATGACCAGATTGGTGAGGTCAAAGGTGGTAAGCTTCCCGCGCCCGTTGCCCATGGAGGTCGCTCTTTACCGCAAGCGTGCGTCCGTTCCTATCCCCTGCACGGTTCACCGCCCCTTGTCCGGCATGTCGATGATGATGAGCTCCGCCCCCTCGTCCGAGCGTATGGTGGCGCCGCCCCTCATGCGGACCTGGTCGTTCCGGCCGACCTCTCGTCCTTCCACGAGGGCGGAGCCGTCGGTCAGGTAGATGAAGAGAAGGCGGTCGCTCCCGCCCGCCTCGATCTCGCTCCCGCCGCCGAGGTCGCAGGCGTACAGGGTGGCGTCGGCCGACATGTCCAGGCCTCCCCTTCCCTCGCCGGAGGCCAGGGGCTGCAGCCGGTCCTCGCGCCCTATGGCGGGGAAAGCGCCATGGGCGTACGACGGCAGCAGCCCGCGCTTGTTCGGGTAGAACCAGATCTGGTACATGTGCACCGGCACGCTGCCACGGTTGAACTCGGAGTGGATCACGCCCGTGCCGGCGGTCATCCTCTGCGCCTGGTCCTGGCCGAAGGTGCCCTGGTTCCCGGCGCTGTCCTGGTGCGAGATCTCGCCCTTAAGCACGAAGGTGACGATCTCCATCTCGCTGTGGCGGTGGTCGGCGAAGCCCTCCCCGGGCTGCACGACGTCGTCGTTGAACGCCCTCAGGCTGCCAAAGGACAGGTTGTCCCGGTCCTGGTAATCGTTGAAGGAGAACAGCCAGCTGGTCCTCAGCCACCCGTAGTCCCTAGTATGTCTCCTCTCGCTCGGGATGACAGTAATGCTCTGCTCCTTGAACATGATGACAGGATGTGAGCGACCGGCACAAAAAAGTGAGGTCGCCGCCCACGGCAAGTTATTTTTCCCATGGCCTAGCATGTTCTCAGCATGTGGAGGCCCAACACCTGCAAGATATGCGGGGCCGTCATGCCCCGCCGCTACCCGCGAACCTACATGATCTGGCTGCTGGCAGTGGCGTCGCTGGCCCTGCTGCTCTTGGCCCCCACGCTCATCGGGCTGGCGGAGGTCGAGGGGGGCCTGCTGATGTTCCTGGGCATACTGGGCGCGGTGGCCGCTTTGTTACTGTTCCTTCGCGCCGGCGGCAGGTGCGAGGCCTGCCGGGCCCAGGGGAGGCGGTCCTAGGCGAACACGCTCAGCACGGTCATCAGGCTCAGCGCGGCGGCCACGGTGAAGGCGATGTACATCGACGCCTTGGGGACGCTCATGGCGTCGCGGCGGTCCGGGCTGCGCCTGACGATGTCATCCTGGAAGTTGCGGTATGCCAGGGCGGTCGCCCCCCATCCCAGCGCGGCGCCCGCCGCCATGACCGCAAGCTCGCCCAGCCCCATGCCTACGAAGAAGACCATCAGGGCGAGGACCTCCAGCACCTGGACGGCCACCCGCCGCATGTTGTACGCCTGCAGCGGCTCCTTCCTGTCGCTCCTTCCGGCTCCCGAGAAGCTCATAGCCCATGGGCATCCCCGGCCAGGATAAAAAAGTGTGCCGGCCGTCACCGGCGCGAGAGCCGGAGAAGTCCTCCGGCGGACAGCGCCCTGATGCGCTCCAGGCCGAGGACGCGCTCCTCGCGGCAGCTGATGCGGTCCACCGCCAGATATGACAGCGTGAAGGCGAAGTAGGGCAGCGCGTAGGTCCAACTGAACGTCCCGGCGGCGATGAGGGCGAACAGGGCAATGTCGCTGAACGGCCGGTACATGAGGATCGCTCTCGGAACGCCCTGGAGGCGGTGGGCCCACCCGTCCGCCACCTCGTCCACGAACCCCGCCGCCAGGAACAATGCCAGGGGAACGAGGGCGAGGCTCACGTCCGATGACGGGTAGAACGCCGCCAACGACACGACCGCCAGCACGGTCCCGGCGAGGAAGGACTCATTGTCGATCTTGCGGGCCAGCGCCAGGGAGATGAGCATGGCCCCATAGAACGCGGTGGAGAACGGCGAGTCCCTTGCCATAAGGAACCCCATGGCCACTCCCGACAGGACCGCCACCACGCGCGCGGCCTTGATGGGGTACGCGCGATCGTCATATGCCTCATCGATGAACTTGATGGACCCGCCTAGGAACCCATACAGAAAAACCAGTTGCAGGATGTCAAACATCGTTCTGCCTTCACAGTAGGGCAGGCGCATCGCCCGCCCCTCGGGAGAGTTCCGTTCCTGGATAATAAACTTTCATGGCCGTTCCACATGGGCCCAGAAGGCGGCCGTTCGGCTGCTGGCTCCCATGCTCCAGCATGTCAATATCAATTAAGATAATTCTAGTAAGTATTATATGTATCGAGAACCAAGATACTAGCGGGCGGGTCAGGGAGGCCCCCCTCCCCCCGGGGCGCCATGGTGGATGACGCTCCCACCCGTGGAACCCGCTCTCCACCCTTGCGAAGCAGAGCATCACCCCCCCAAACCCCTTCCCCATTTTTACTCAAACTTCAAGTCCCATGCGCCTATCGACCATCATGGAACCATTGGGGCGGGACTTCTTCGCCCGGCCGGCCCTGGAGGTGGCGCCCGATATGCTCGGAAGCATGCTGATGCATCGCACCCCCGAGGGCATCCTTTCCGGCGTTGTCGTCGAAACAGAGGCCTACGGAGGAGTGGACGATCCCGCGTCCCATGCCTATCGGGGGAGGCGCACCCCCCGGAACGAGGTCATGTGGGGCCCCGCCGGCCACGCCTACATCTATCCCATTTACGGCATGTACCTGTGCTTCAACGTCGTGACCGGACAGGACGGCGATCCCCAGGGGGTGTTCATCAGGGCGGCCGAGCCCCGCCTGGGGCTGGAGGAGATGGCGCGGGCCAGGGGCATGACGCCCGTCGAGAGGAACGTCCCGAGGCTGGCCAACGGGCCGTCCAAGCTGTGCATGGCGTTCCGCCTCACGCGGGAGATGAGCGGCTCCGACGTGACGAACGGTCCGCTATTCTTCACCGCCGGCGAGGAGGTGGAAGTGGTGACGTCGAAGCGTATCGGGATCGACTACGCGGGCGAGGGGGCCGAATGGCCGTGGCGCTTCCTGGTGAAGGGCAGCCGCTTCGTCTCCCGTCCGCCCAGGGCCGCGAGGCCGGCGTTGACCTCCAGGTCAACGGCGAAAGGGCGTTGATGTACTCCCCGCTCCGTATGGTGGTCGATGAAGCATCCCTTCGCGGCCACGGTCGCCGTGCTCACCGCCCTCGCCCTGGTCATGGGCGGGACGGCCTCCCTGCTGATCGATGACAGCACGCCCAGCGAGCTTCGCCCCTTCGCCTCGGAGGCTGAGATGCTCTCCTTCCTGGGCTCCCACCGCCCTGCCTCGTCCCTCGATGGCCTGGGGGGGCGCGAGCTCGCGGCCATGGGGGATGCGGCCGACCGCTCCGGAACGAACGTCCAGGTGGCCGGGGTGGACGAGGGCGACATGGTCAAGACCGACGGCCAGCACATCTACATCTCCGACGGCCAGGCGGTACACATCGTCCGGGCCGGCGCCGACGGGCTGCACAACGTCTCGACGATCGCCCCGGCGGGCGGATGGTACATCGAGGCGCTGTACCTGGAGGGCGGCACGCTGATCGTGGTCCGCTCTCATCAGATGTTCTATGCCATGGATGCCGTGCAGGCGCCGCCGGCGGAGGAGAGCACCACGCTGTCCTCGTACGACGTCTCCGACCCGGCCCGTCCGGTCCTGGCGCACGAGGCCGGCGCGTCCGGCTGGTACGCCGGCTCCAGGATGGCCGGCGGGGCCGTCTACGCCGTGGTCCAGAAGAACGTCTGGACGGATGACAGGGTGACGCCCCCGGTGCTGACCCGGGATGGCAGGGCGGAGGTGGTGAAGGCGACCGAGGTGATGCACGATCCCTCGGTCCGGGAGGTGTCGAGCTTCATCAGCCTGCTGGCCTTCGACGTTGCCTCGGGGGAGAGCACCTGCCTGACCGCGGCCGCGTCTGCGTCATCGGTCATGTACATGTCCCCGACGTCCCTCTACCTGACGATGGCCGACGTGCCGCGGAGCGGCGCCAAGGGCGCGGCGACGGCCGTCTACCGCTTCGACGTGGACGGCCTGAACGCCACCCTGGCGGCGAGAGGCTCCGTGGACGGGTACCTGATCTCGCAGTTCTGCATGGACGAGGGCGGCGACCATCTCCGCGTGGCCTCGACCTCCGGATGGAGCTCCCCGTACACCGCCGTCACGGTGCTGGACAGGGAGCTCAAGGAGGTCGGAAAGCTGGACAACATCGCTCCCGGCGAATCCCTGTACTCCTGCCGGTTCATGGGCGACCGCCTGTACCTGGTGACGGCCATACAGGTTGATCCCCTGTTCGTGGTCGACCTCAGCGATCCCACCTCGCCCTCGCTGCGCGGCGAGCTGAAGGTCCCCGGTATCTCCACGTACCTGCAGATGACCTCCCACGGCCTGCTGGGGATCGGAATGGAGAACGGCACCCTCAAGGTGTCGCTGTTCGACGTGACGGGCGACTCCCCGCTGGAGATCGACACCTATCGGTTCGAAGGCACCGCGTACTCGGAGGGGCAGTGGGACCACCATGCGGTGCTGTGGGACGAGCGGTACGGCCTGCTGTCCCTCCCGGTCCAGCGGTGGTCCGGCGATGGATGGTATCGGCCCAGCTCATCGTTGGCCGTGCTGTCCGTCGCCGGCGGCATCGAGCTGGCGGGCGAGATCGTCCATGAGGGCGCGTCGGTGCAGAGGGCGCTGTACATCGGCGACGTCCTGTACTCGGTATCGACCACCATGGTGAAGGCGAGCTCGCTGCCGGACCTCTCGGAGGAGGGCAGCCTGACCTACCGGACGGCGCCGCCCGGCTGGTACGAGGCGGCGCGCTGAGATGCAAGCTTTGAAGTTGCCCGACCGCCTGCTCCTGAAAGGAGGCGGGAGAACGAAGGTGGAGCTGGACAGGCGGGCATTGTTCGCGCTGGCATCGGACACCCGTCTGGACATCCTCAGATCGCTCCGGTCGAACAGGCGCACGGTGTCGCAGCTGGCCGACCTGCTGGGCATCGACAAGGCGGCGGTCCACCGCCACCTCAAGAAGCTAGAGGAGGGCGGCCTGGTGGCCCGGACGGAGGACCACGGCTTCGTCTACTACGGCCTGACGTGGAAGGCCCGCAACATGCTGTCCCCGGACGACAACACCCGCATCGTGCTGCTGCTGACCTGCTCCCTCATCTGCCTGGTGGGGCTGGCCGCCGTCCTGGCGACGGCCGGCGGGGCCGTGGAGCAGCTCGCCGCGGACGGGACGGAGGCGCAGTACTCCGACCCGGGCCTGCCGCCGCCCCAGCCCTGGACCTGGCTCCTGCCGTCCTCCGTGCTGGGCCTCTCCGCCTTCGCTCTCACGTACGCGGCGCTCCTGTACGCAAGGCGGCCGAGGCAGCGGGGCGGCGAGGACACGGAAGGGCCGTCCACCGGGGCGCCGGACGATTAGCCGCCGCCCGCCAACATATAATAAGATGCCCTGCCAAATCGATATCGGGAGAGATAATGGTCAACGCGGAGAGCACCATAAACCGGCTGATCGGGGAATGGCGGGTCAGCATGAAGTTCAGCATGGAGGGCGGCAGCGTCGCCAAGGGCCGGGGAACGGCCATCGGGCGCTCCATCGCGCTTGGGAGAGGAGTGCAGTTCGTCCTCAAGGGCGTTCTGGAGGGCATAGGAACGTACGAGGACAACAGCCTCGTGGCCTACGATCCGGAGGAGGATGAGATATGCCTGTTCACCGTCACCTCCATGGGCATGGTGCACTCCCGCGCCGGCCACTATGACGGGGGCGACACCCTGGTCATGCGATGGAGCGGACGCATCCGCGGGAGGCCGGCCGAGGAGGAGATAACGGTCAGCCTGTTCTCCGAGGACGAGTTCGCCATCCGCCAGGTGGAGCGGGTGGACGGAAGGATCACCACCATCGGCGAGTACCAGTACCAGAGGAGCGGCCGCGGGGTGCTGGAGGAGCCGGTCCCCACGTTCGCGTGATGCGGTGTCCCTCGGGGGCTCGACCCCCCAGATGGACGCCCATGGCGGGGGATGGCTGTAGTAGCCGCTCCCTCGTTCAAGCGGCGAAGGCGCGGCGGGATAGATTCATCGTTCCTGCCGGCGACCGCCCCGGGAAGCCCGTCCTGAGGCCGTGCCGCCTTCGAGGAACCTTCAAGTCCCCTGCGCTCCCAATGATACGGCATGAACGAGCGCGAACGCCTCATCGCCTCACTTAGGCTGGAGCCTGTCGACCGAGTGCCGGTGGTCTCGCACCTGCAGGCCGCCACCGTGGACCTGATGGAAGCGACCGGATGCTACTGGCCGGAGGCCAACCGGGACGCCAGGAAGATGCTCACCCTCGCCCTGGCGGTGAACCGCATCGCCGGCCTGGAGAGCGTCAAGGTGCCGTTCGACGTGGCCCTCGACCCCACGGCCTTCGGCGTCCGCACCGGCAACGACGCCGTGGACCGCCCGCCGTCGGTCATGGAGCCCATCATCTCCTCCCTGGAGGACGTGGAGCGGCTGCAGGTCCCCGACCCGCGCTGCGACGGCCGCCCGCCGGTGGTGCTGGAGGCGCTCCGCATCCTCGACGGCATGGACCTGAGCATACCGATCTTCGGCGGGGTCATAGCGCCGTTCATGCTGGCCGGCCAGATGCGGGGGGAGGAGGCGGCCATAATGGACGTGCTGGTCGAGCCGGACATGATGAAGGGCCTTCTGGCCAAATGCGCGGAGTGGGGCGTAAGGTATGCCGAGGCCCAGGTGGAGGCGGGAGCGGACGTCATCTCGCTCATAGACGCTACGGCCTCCGGCACGATCCTTTCGCCGGAACAGTACGAGGAGTTCGCGCTGCCATACCAGCGAAGGATCGTGGACGCCATACGCTCGAAGGGCGCCCCGGTCATCCTGCACATCTGCGGCGACACCGCCTCCAACTTCGAGATGATGATCTCCACCGGCGCCGACGGCCTGAGCGTCGATCAGCTCATGGACATGAGATGGGTGAAGGAGCAGACCAGGGGAAGATGCGCGGCCGTGGGGAACGTCTCCCCGACCACCACCCTGCTGTTCCAGGGGCCCGACGACGTCACGCGGTCCTGCCGCGAGATAATGGAGGCCGGGACCGACGTCCTCGCCCCCGGGTGCGGGATCGCGCCCAGGACCCCGCTGGCCAACATGCAGGCCATGGCCCGCTCGGCGCGTCGTCCTGAATGGCCGGGGGCGCATCGACGGTGCGGTTCCAGCGATGCCCTGCCGGCCTCTCCGGCGTATCATCGGTCCTGAGTTAAATAGTCGGGGCTGTCAACGGCGTTCCGCTCTACTTCGGGAGAGGTGGGAAAATGAACAGGAAGATGGCGATCGTGGCAATAGCGGCCGTGACCTTTGTCCTCGCGGCGGTCCTGGGAGAGCTGGTTCTCGATCCCAGGTCACAGGCTGCGCCGACGAACACGGTCGTAGAGGGAATACAGGAGGACGGCAACTTCACCGCGCTCTCCGAGGCAATGAGCTCCACAGGCCTCATCGACGTTCTCAACGGAACGGGCCCGTTCACGGTGTTCGCTCCCACCGACGACGCCTTCGGAAAGCTGGCCCCCCTGGAGAAGGACCGTCTAATGAGCGACCGAGACGGTCTGAGCGAGGTGCTGCAGTACCATGTGGTCCCGGGAGACATCACTGGCGGTCTGACCAACGGCATGACGCTGACCACTCTGGGCGGGAAGGACCTGACGGTCATCGTCAACCGGTCGGGGACGTTCGTCAACGGCGCCAATGTGACGGAGACCATCGACTCCATCAACGGCATGGTGTACTCGATCGACACCGTCATGAGGCCCAGGACGCTGGTCCAGACGGTGGAGAACGACACCGCCCTGTCCATGCTCCTGGAGGCCCTGGACCGGACCAACCTCACCGGCGAGCTGAACGCCAGCGGGCCGTTCACCCTGTTCGCTCCGACCGACGATGCCTTCGAGGCCAACCGGTCGATCGGCCAGCTGATGCAGGGGAACGACACGAAGAGCGTGGAGGAGCTGAGGCAGATGCTTCTTTACCATATCGTCCCGGCCAAGGTCGTGGCGGGCGACGGCACGGTGAACCAGACGCTCGATGCGATGTCCGGGGAGAGACTGGTGTACAGGATCGACGGGGACAACGTGTCGATCAACGACAACAGGGCGGTAAGAAGCAACATCATCGCCACCAACGGGGCGGTCTACACGCTCGACACGATGCTGGCTCCTCCGCGGACCTCAGCATGACGCCGGCCGCTCCCAACGGCCAGTGGCCGAACGTCATCGTCGAGGAGTAACGGCACTACGGCATGGACGATCGGCAACGCCACCATGCGACGTGCGACATCCTCTGCGCCAACGGCGTCATGCACGTCGTCGACCGGGTGCTGCTGCCGCCCGACATGACGCGCAGTGGGCGGAACCATCATCGAGGCCCAAACGCCATTCCCCTTTACGGAGCATCATGGCCAACCCCGCTGGATGATACAGGCAATGCCTGGCGGGGAACCTTCCAGCGGAGCGGGGGATGGTGGGAAGCAAATTAGATAAGCAACGATTTTATACGCTCGTTCTATACTGCGAGAACATCGGTAAAATGATTCGTGTTCTGTGCGTCGACGATGATGCGCTCTCTCTGGATCTGGCCAAGGCATTTCTGGAGGATTCTGGCGAAATGACGCTGGACACCGCGATCTCTGGCCCGGAGGCCCTGAACATGATGGCGGCCAAGCATTATGATGCCATCATATCGGACTATGGCATGCCGTCGATGGACGGCCTCGAACTTCTCAGGAGAGTAAGGCACAGGGACGCGGACATACCGTTCATCCTGTTCACCGGCAGGGGCCGGGAGGAAGTGGTGATCGATGCGTGCAACGCTGGCATCACCTTCTACGTCCGGAAGGGCGCGGACGTCAAGACGCAGTTCTTCGAACTGGACCACAAGGTCAAGCAGGCGGTGGCCAGGCGCAGGGCGGAAGATAATATTAGAACGGCGAAGCAGCAGGACAGGATGGCCATGGACCTCGCCAGGATCGCCCGGTGGGAGTTCGACCTCTCTCTCGGCCTTTTACGCTTCGACGACATGTTCTACAAGCTATGCGGCACCAGCGCGGAGAGAGAGGGCGGCTACATATGGGATGTTGACGACTACTTGCGCGAGCTGGTGCATCCCGATGACCGGGAGCTGGTCTCGCACATCGCATCCATTGGCCTGGAGACCCTCCCGGTGGACGGCTACATGCAGACAAAGCACCGCATCATCCGGCGGGACGGTAGGACGCGCAACCTGCTGGTGCGAGTGGGAAAGGTGGTCAACGGCGACGGCAATGTGGTGAAGGTCGTCGGCATAAGCATGGACATCACCGAAGAATGAGCCTCGTTCCGGGAAGCGCATCAACATACTTTTGTGCCGGGACATCATGCCCTGGGGCGTGAGCCTCACATCGCTGTTGGAAAAGCACATCCTCAAGGACGACATCATGGATGTGAACCGGGGCCTTGGCATCCGCGTGTCGGGGACCAAGGCCGAGCTGATCAAGGCCCTCCTGGCGGAAACGGACCGCTCGCCCAAGGGAACGCTGCGGCTGTTCAGCAAGCCCGTCCTGCAGGACGTCTGCCGCAAGCTCGGCCTGTCGCCGTCTGGGACCAAGGAGCAGATCATCACCCGGCTCGTGGCCGCCGAGCAGCGGCCGGCCAGCAATCCCGCGCCGAAGAAGGCCAAGAAGGCCCAGCCCAGGAAAGAGGGCGCCGGGGAGGGGCCCGAGAGCTCCGGCGCGGTGCCCAGGATCAGGCTCATTCCCAAGGGGCAGAAGAAGGCCGCCAAGCCTTGAGGCACGGCCCTGAGGTTCAAGCGGCCATGCTGAGGTCGATGCCGCCGGTCGTGGACCATCGTTCGAAGGTCATCATCCTAGGTTCGATGCCCGGCCGCGAATCACTGGAGAAGGGGCAGTACTACGCCAGGAAGCAGAACTCCTTCTGGCGCATCGTCCATGCCCTCTTCGGCGCCGCTCCCGAGGACGGCTACGATGCGAGGCTGCAGTTCGCCCGCGAGCGGGGCATAGCGCTGTGGGACGTCCTTCGTGAGTGCGAGAGGGAGGGCAGCAGCGATTCCAGCATCACGAACGAGGCGGTCAACGACCTCGGATCGTTCTTCCTAACGTATCCGGCGATCGGCCACGTTTTCTTCAATGGCAGGAAGGCGGCGAGGTCGTTCGAGCTCGCCGTTCGGCTCTCCCCCGACGTCCGCGCGCGATTGAGGTTCCTGACCCTGCCGTCCACCTCGCCCGCCAACGCCGGCATGACGTTCGACGACAAGCTGGCCGCCTGGTCAGCGGTGCGGGACGCGTTGGAAGAGGGACAAGCTCACTCTGGCGTGGACGAGGGCATCGAGCACTCCTCCGGGGGAGGCACCAGCTGCGCCCGGTAGGTCAGCAGGAAGGCCGACAGGATGGCGATGGCGATGACCGGAGCGAGGCGCACGTCGAACAGCACCTGGATGATCATGGCGATGGCGATGGGCGACCGCAGCAGGGCGACGGAGACGCCGGACATCACGCACACGATGCACACTATCTCGGGGATGAACGGCAGCAGCTGATGCACCGCCAGGCCGAGCGCGGTCCCCATGAAGAAGGAGGGGAAGATGTACCCTCCGGACCAGCCGAACGCCAGGCAGGTCACCGTCACGAACACCTTCAGCACCGCCAGGGCGATGAGCATGATCGCCCCCATCCGGGCGGCGTCGTCGATGAGCACCTGGATCTCGGCGTCGCCGGAGAACAGCAGCACGGGAAAGATGGCGCCCACGATGCCCAGCACGAGGCCGGCCAGCACCGCGAGGGGCACGGGCCCCGAACGTCGCCGCTCGGCCCACCGCCGCATCGCCCGGTACAGCCGGATGAACAGCAGCCCCAGGAGGCCGCCCAGCAGGCCGAGGAGCACGGCGTAGCCGAGGTCGATCATGTGCCATTGCTGGTACGCCGGGAAGTCGTAGCCGCCGCCGAAGACGTAGCCGGTGAGGGCGAAGAACACGCCGTAGCCGACGGAGGCGGCCACCACGCTGGGCAGCAGCAGCTTCCAGGAGAGCTTTCCTTCCTCCAGCCCGGCCTCGATGGTGAACATGGCGAAGCCGAACGGAGAGCCGAGGAACGAGCCGAACATGCCGCTCATGCCCGAGAGGGACGAGACGGCGACGACCGGGCGCGGCAGGCGCAGCCGCTCGGCCAGCCACGTTCCGAGCGCGCCGCTGCCGCCGGTGAGCGGCCCCTCCGGCCCGATGGAGCCGCCGAACATGAGGCCGATGAGGCCGCGCAGCAGGCCGGCGGCGCCGCTGCGCGGCTCGAGCCGCCCGCACTCGGCGAACTCCCCCAGCTCCTCTGCCAGCAGCGCCGGCTTGGTGCGGCTGTACCTGGTGATGAGCCCGACCAGCGCGCCTCCGATGACGCAGGCGGCGATGACGAACGCTGCCGACGTGGTGCCGTCGGCGACGCCGAACTGCTGGGGGACGAGATGCCAGATCAGTTGCGTGCCGCTCCTCAGGGCGATGATGAAGGCCAGGGTCAGTAGGGCGCCCGCCGCCCCCATGGCTCCGGACAGAAGAAGCAGCTTGTAGAACTTCCGGCTGCGGATGTCGATGTCCTCTCCACCGGCAACGTCGGCCATAGCACCATGTTTCAATTGCCGCTCCTTCCTCATATCATTGTGCCTTGACGGCCGCGATGTGCGTTCCGGAACATCGTCGGAGAGCGCCGCCGGCGCCGACCGTCCCGGACCGGCCGCCGGTATCAGTTTTATATAAAAATACAGGACAGGATTAATAGCCGCCAGCCCTTTCACCGCAAATTGGGGAAGATAGAATGACCGCTAACAATGATTCAGCTTTAGACGCGTTCTTCGAGGAGATCGCGAACCTCGGGTTCTTCGGTAGACTGTTCTCGTGGGGAAAGATACGCAGGCTTAGCTACGAGGCGAGCAACGAGCTCGCGCAGCTGCGTGGCCAGAGGGACAACTGGCTCCAGCAGAGGCAGGACCTGGAAAGGCTGCTGGAATCGCGGAAGGCGGAGATCGAGAACGGCGAGCTGGAGAAGGCAAGGCTGTCCGATGAGCTGACGAGGGCGCAGACGTCGCTGGTCGAGACGAGGGACCAGCTGAGGAAGTATGAGAGCAGGATCGGAGAGCTTGAGGTGTCAGCTAGCTCGGACACGAAGACGATCGCCGAGCTGAGGGCGAACACCGAGGTGCTGCAGGGCCGGATCAAGGAGATGAACGCCCAGATCGCCGACTACGAGAGGAGGCTGGCCGAGGCCGCAACGGCGCGGGACAGCAACGCTGAACGGATCAGGGAGCTGACCGCCGAGCTGAATGATGCCAACAGGAAGTTGGAAGAGCTCGACCGCTCGATCAAGGAGAGGGACAAGCTCATCACGCAGTTCGAGAGCGCCGAAACGTCACGGCGGGACGAGCACGCCGCCAAGGTCGGCGAGGTCACGGCCTTCATGGGCCACCTCAAGGAGGACAAGGTCCGCCTGGAGCAGGAGCATGAGGCGGCGCTGAGAGCGCACATGGAGGAGATGAAGCGGACCTGGCTGAACCACGAGCTTAGGGTCGAGGAGACGCTGAGGGCGCTGTGCAGCAAGCACACCATCGAATACCTGGGAAAGGAGAAGGTGCCGTTCAGGGGGAAGCCGGACAATACGCTGCGCATATGCGACGAGTACGTCATCTTCGATGCGAAGAGCCCTCAGGGCGAGGACCTCTCCAACTTCGCCGCGTATGTGAACAAGCAGACCGAGGACGTCAAGAAGTACGTCAAGGAGAAGGACGTCAGGAAGGAGATCTTCCTGGTCGTGCCGAACAACACCGTCGACCTCTTCGATTCGTACCTCGTCAGCCACGGCGACTACCGCGTATACATCGTCACGGTCGATTCGCTGGAGCCGATCCTGCTCAGCCTGAAGAGGATCGAGGAGTACGAGTTCGCCGA
>ENA-UOOM01000144-UOOM01000144.1-fermentation-metagenome-genome-assembly--contig:-NODE-144-length-89873-cov-207.718275_pt1 | contig 89873 bp, 78 predicted proteins | sample MGYA00245781_ERZ724031 | MGnify/ENA primary metagenome ERZ724031 (study PRJEB28704, sample SAMN03018317) | fermentation metagenome | biome: anthropogenic terrestrial biome; feature: soil...
GAATGAATTGAGAATGAATTGAGAATGAATTGAGAATGAATTGAGAATGAATTGAAAATGAATCAAGTTTTTAAAGGAATTTAGAAAAAAATAAACCAGAAACTCAAAATCATGTATTTTCAAACACGATTCCAGAACTCAGGTTTTCAACCCTGTCGGCAACAACAACATTTCCCTGTATTCCGAGCTTTTTTCCCAGATACCACTTTCCACGAACAAGAAGTCTATCCTTAGCTGAAACGAGGCAGAGGCCGTGATAGAGCACAACTACTTCTTTTCCTTCATGCTCAATGGAAAATACACTCTCGTATTTACTTCCGATGCCTCCAAAAATAAAAATAAAAGGTATACCGAGAAAAAAAGAAGGACGTTCATAGATTCTAGAATCAACAGCTGCTTTAGCTTCAACTCCTAATATTTCAGCTTCCTCATTCCTATCTTCATTCCTATCTTCTTCACTTTTGGCTCTTGAGTCAAGTGGATCTACAAGTAATACAGACAGCAGAAAGACACAGATAACTCCTGCAAAACCGAGCATCCAATCTTCTACCAGAAACAAAACCAGGAAATAAGCTGCAGCCGTAATGCCCAGAATTAAAAAAACCTTCTGTGTTTTGTTCAAGCTTGTGCCCCTTTGGAACTAAAAGTAAACCAAAATCCCTGACTACAAAAATGATTCATTTTCATATTTTCCAGGAGTTTTTACTTTTAAAATTAATTATAACTATGACCATATATCTTTTATGTAAGACTATCAAATTACTCACTAAGAAAACTTAGAATCATTTCCAGAATGATAAAATTTTCAAGATAAGAGTTTGAAAAAGATTCAGAGCAGAAAGGTATAAATAGTCAACGTTTAGATGTTTACTTATGTTCCTTCCAGCAGGTGAAAAACAGTTTGAATTCTGGATCTTGCGCCGAAGTGGGCTTCCGAATATCAATATTGCAAAGCATTTCGGAGTCTCAAGACAGGCAGTTTCAAGAGCCCTCCTCAGCATGGATAAACGTATCGAGGAAACTCTGCTCGAAATGGCCAGGGCAAACAGGATAGAAGTCGAAAAACTGGACTCAAAGAAAGGAATTCTCTTCGGCATATCGATCCCTTTCAAAGCCAACGCGATAATCTTTGTCTCGGCAAAGCATGGGATACAGGTCTGGTACGAACACGAAGGAGAATGTGGATCCTGTGAGAGGTATAGGGAATGTATCGAACTGCTCTGGGATTTTGCAGATGAAATGCAGCTCAAACTCCAGAGTACTAATGATCCCACAAAAATAGCTGACGAATTATTTGAGAAATTAAAAGAATCGATAGAATAGGCCTGACTAAAGGCGGTAAAATGGGGGAAAGGGTAACAATGAATGTAGTCATAAAGAGTATAAGGAAACTGATGGGGTGGTGCCCGAATGCAAAAAAACTTGAAAACGGATCTCGAGTCAGTCCTGCTAACTTTGAAGCATATGATCGAGCTCGAGGAGAAAAAGCCAGGAGCCCAATAGCTCTGAGCCGTTTTTCCAGGCTTGATGCCCGACTACTCCTCCCAACCCTTTTCTTGACTCCTATTTACATAATTATGCTATTCCTAAAGGGTGTAAATTCAGAATTCTTCTTTTTGGGCGTTTTGTTTTCTTTGCTGATAAATTTACTTTTTTGGAAAAATCAGCTACGTGAGTACGATGCCGCCGTAAAAAAACCCACTGTTCATTATGTCTCTAAAATAGTACTCTTCTTTGTTTTCTTATCCCTAATTTTGTTTTTGAGTTTCCCACCTATGGTTTTCTTGTCTTATACACCTTCTTCTATTAACTCTCAGTCAATGTACTCTTTTATTGCAGCAACTTGGATTCTTACTATGTGGGGAGCCTGTCTTCAGCTATTTTACTGGGAGAAGAAAAATCACATAAAAATTTATATCAAAAATGAAAATGGCTTCCAGAAGACGTATGCTATTGGGGAAAAGGAAGGAGAACTATGAATTGGGAAGTAAAATACATTAAAAAGTTTATGGGATGGTGCCCGAATGCAAAAACCGCTGAAGCTGAGTCCTTGATCAGCCCTATTAATATTGAAGTATATGATCAGCCCGGAGGAGAAAAGGCAAGAAACCCGAAGATTTTGAGCTGCTTTTCCAGGCTTTTTTCCAGACTTGACGTCCGAATTCTCCTGCCAACACTTTTCATAACTCCTTTTTACATAAATTTGCTATTTCGAAGAGGTATAAATGCAGAGGCCTTCTTTTTAGGTTTTTCACTTTCTCTGCTGATTTGTCTGCTCAGCTGGAAAAAGCAGATGCATCATTACGATAACCTGGCAAAAAAACCCATCATCGGTTCTTCTTTGAAAAAAGGATTTTTCTGGGTTTTCTTATCCATATTTTTGTTTGGATTTTTGCTTTCGATTCTCTTGTCTTATATGTCCCATTTTCTCAACATCCATTCAATAGTTTCTTTCACTGCAGGAGCCTGGGTCCTGATGTGGGGCTCCTATTTCCAGCTAATTTACTGGGAGAGGAAAAATCACATGAAAATTTATATACAAAGTGAAAAGAGGTTCCAAAAGCTGTACGTCCTTGGAGAAAAGGAGGGAGAACTGTGAACCGGGAAGCAAAGTACATAAAAAAGCTGATGGGATGGTGCCCGAATGCAAAAGCAAATGAAGCCAGACAGCAAACTAACTTTGGAATTTTTGAATCTGATATCCCGGATAGAGCTAAAGGAGATGATGGAGATCAGAAGAATCTCGAATGGATTCGGAAAACGAGTACATATACTCTCCTGATTAACACTTTATTTACACTCGTATATATTCTGGCAATTAATCACTTAGGTCTAAACCTAGCCTATTTACTCGCCGGATTTTTCGTTTTCGTAATTTTTTTCGTTTTTGATTGGAAAAAACAGATGCATAGGTACGATACTCTCGCACAAGAACTCGTTCTCGATTATTCCGGCATGGAAAAAGTGATTCGAATAATGACCCTAATTTTCTACGCAATACTTTTTTATTGGATTTTTTCCGGAGATGTGTTAAAGAATTTTTCTTTGCAAGTAACCTTTTCATTTATGGGTGGAATAGTGATCGGGATGTGGCTTAATTATTTCCAGCTAATATATTGGCAGAAAAAGAACCACAAAACGATTTATTTCGACAAAAACTATGGAAAGTGGAAAAACTCATACATCATTCGGGAGAATGAATAAATGCCAGCTAAAATTTTTATTTTTGATCAGGTCAAAAAACTGATGGGCTGGTGCCCGAATGCAAAAAAACTTGAATCCATAAATCAAAATAACTTTTCTATTTTTGAAGCATATGACCAATCGGGAAAAGAAAAATCAAAAATTTCAAAGGCTTCAGACAAGCATTCCAGACTTGATACCCGGCTCTTCCTGTTACCATTTTTCTTTACTCCTATTTATATAAACCTATTCCAAAAAGGTATAAATACGGAAGCTTTCCTTCTTGGCCTTTCACTTTCTTTACCGATCTACTTGCTTGGTTGGAAAAAGCAGATGCATCAATACAATGCCGTGAAAGAAAAACCTGTTATTTCTCCTTCCTTTAGAAAGACATTAGCTTGTGTCGTCTTATTTCTATTCTTGGGTATTACTTTGCTTCTGGCTTTCTTGCCTTATATCTCACCTTATTTTTATCTTCTTAATGATCAGACACTGAACTCTTTTGTTTCGGGAACTCTGATTTTAATATGGGGTTTCTATTTCCAGCTAATTTACTGGGAGAGGAAAAACCATATGAAAATATATATAAAAAGAGAAAATGCACAGCAAAAGCTGTATGTCCTTGAGGAAAAGGGGGAGAACTATGAGCCGTGAGGCCAGACACATAAAAAAGCTGATGGGATGGTGCACTTCCACCAGAGCACAGGAAGCCAAACGGAATGTTAGCTTTGAGAATTTTGATCCTGATATCCCGGACAGAGTAAAGAAAGAAAATGGAACTCTGAAAGAACCGGGATGGCTCAGGAAAATGAGTAATCGAATTCTTCTGACTGATGCCTTTTTTACGCTCGCGTATATCCTGATAATTAATCAGCTGGGTGTAAACTTCATTCTTTTACTTATTGGGTTTTTCATTGCCCTATTTTTAATCATATTTAGCTGGAAGGCTCAAATTCAAAGCTATGATAATATGATAAAACAACCAGTGGTCGATCGATCTGATCAGAAAATGTTGTATTTCATATTTCATGTGCGCCTGTATATATCGCGCTATTTTACCTTGCTGTGAAAGGCTGGGACCTGCAAGCAATGGTTTCATTCTTTGGATGTTCCCAGCTCGGTATGTGGCTTAGTTATTTCCAGTTGATATATTGGGAGAAGAAGAATCATAAAATGATTTACTTTGGCAAAAATTGTGGTATTTGGAAGAAATCATACATTATTAAGGAGAGAAACTGAATGCCAGATAAGGTTTTTGCTTTTGGTCGGATCAAAAAGCTTATGGGCAGGTGCCCGGCTTGCAGGAAAATGGCATTACAAACAAAACAGCCCTGTAAATTTTCAAATAAGGCTTCCGTTTCCGGAAAAACAGGAAATACTCTGGAGTTTCAAACTTCAAATGTGATTTTTCCTGCAAATACAACTCTGGTTATTTTACTTGTTTATATATGTTTCAGCCTGCTTCTAAGATATCCCGAGGACATTACCCCCTTCCTAGCAGGTCTCTTCCTGCTTAACATCTTTTACTACTTTCTATACTCAAAACTCTCGAAGCAGCAGTTCTGGTAGACAGATTCGGGGTACACCTGCATGCCTTCAGATTGAAGAAACTTGAAATTGCTTATGAAGAGATTGAAAGTGTAACTTCGCACAAGCTTGAAAAACGTTCAAAGAAAATGTCTCTGCTTCTAGTAATTGGAGGAATTGCCCTTTGTGGATTCTTTGTTTACATCGCTGTTGCAGAAGGAGAATGGAAGCCACTTCTGCTACTGGTCTCAATACTTCCTCTCCTGCTATTTATGGAGAAGAAACAAAAAACCCGGTTATTGGACCTGAATACGCAGCTGTATATTAAAACAAGACGCAAAAAATGGTATGAATGGACTACTTATTATTCCGTGGTCACGGATGAAGCCTCGGCTGAAGAACTTAAATCTTTTATTGAAAGGCATTTGTGAAGGGGTATGAGATGGTATTTAGTAAATACATCAGAAAATTTATGGGTTGGTGCCCGATGAAAAATTATCTTAAGAAAGATGGACAGGAAGACTGCTTCTCTGAATTTAAATTAGAAAATAGGAACATTCAGCTAGTACAATCTCCCCTGGATATGCACGAAAGTAGAATTCTTAAGGTGCGAGTTAGCCTCTTTGACGGGAGGTGGGTATTATGGGCATTAATAATCACTCTTTTCACAATAATAGTCTCATTGTTTTTCTGGACATGTATTCCTGAAGGCTCTAATTTAGTCATATTTTCAGGCCTTATTATATTCCTTATGCCTCTCATGTTATTTCTTAACCGTCCAAATACTGCTTCATTAATGCCCGGAAAAATCATTATCAAAAAACCTATGCATAAGTTAGCCGTGATCAAAAAAGAGGAGATTAAAGAAATCTCAGTAAGAAGGATAGGAAATCGTTTTATTTGCTGGCTGATGCGCTTACTTTACGTTATCTGGATACCATTTTACTTTAAAAAAGAGATAATGACAACTTTGTATGATCTGAAAATGTCATTTCCAGATTATGTTGAACTAAGTCTATTTCTAAGCCAGCTTGCATTACTAGCAATGTTCCTTGTAATGTTTTACAATAGCGAACTCACGGCACCTTATCAACAAGCCATTAAAATAACCACGAAATCAAACCTGAAAATCTGGTTATACACCAAAGAACCTGAAGAACTTATAGCGGTTTTCAAAAAACGAGAATGAATAAGAAAAGAGATAGAAAGGGAAAAGAAATTGTAATTCTCTGGAGACTGGAAATGTCTGGAAAAGATACAATAAGCTCATTATTTCAGGCTTTTAATAAGCTCCTGCCAGCGTTTTTCGTCTGCAAGCTTTTGGGTATTGAGCATCCTTTTAAGTTCGTCAGTATTTCCTTCGCCTCCTTTTCCCTCAAGCCTGTCCTTTAACTCCATTGCAGCCCTCAAGAGTCCAGTTGTTTCCTCGTAAAGAGCTTCAGCTTCTGCTTTTGTAAGCTCTTCGGTTTCCAGCAGTTCTTCGTCTGCTTTTACCCTTGCTCTGAGTTTCGGGATAAGAACTCTAATATCGACAGCTTCATCTGGATCGATTGATTCGGCTTCTCCAAGTTTCCGGACCAGATCTCGTAATCTATATTCTTCGCCATCGATTTCTACGCTTTCAGGAATTTTCTTCCCTGCCCAGGCAAAATCACTCCTGAGGCTCCAGAGGAGTTTATTACGCTCTTCATAACTGAGATCTTCTTTATCTGGTTCTTCTGTATCTTTACCACTTTTTATCATGGACATATTACCCCTGGAAATAGACTAGTAGTTTATACAAGCGATTTATACACTAGCGGTATGCTAACAGTTTATACTAGCAGTTAAAACTGCAGGGTTATATTCTCATATTCGAGCTATACTGATATAATCTGGCCACTTCAGCCCTATGAGCCAAAATAAATAAAAATTAGTTTTAAACAACCGAAAATATATTCACAATAAATTTTCGGCTATATTTTCCGAAATTATGTGTTCACAGTATAGACACTGGAGAGCTACTCTTTCTTCATCTTCCTGGAGCACGGAAAATTTGGATTTTATAGGTTCGCTGCTGTTAGAGATACAGTTTGGGTTAGTGCAGCGCACAATGCCTTCAACATAAGAAGGAAGTACAACATTATTTTTCTGGACTACTTTAAAATCCCTGATAATATTGATAGTAGCTTTCGGAGAGATAAGGGTAATCCTGTTGAGTTCTTCAATGCTAAGATTTTTATCCTCGATTTTCACAACGTCCTTTTTGCCTCTGGCCCCAGACGCATTCATAACAAAACTTATAGTAGCTCGAAAATCGCTGGAAATCCCAAGTATGCGTAGAACATTTAAAGCCTGCCCTGCTTTTATATGGTCGATTACTGTTCCGCATTCAATTGCCTGGATCTTCAAGTCCCGTTTTACCCTCATTCAATCACTCCCGTAGCAAGAGCAAGAAGTGCCATCCGAATAGGGATTCCATAGAAAGCCTGCTTGAAATAAGACGCATGAGGCGTTGAATCCACTTCAGGGAAGATTTCGTCGACCCTTGGGAGAGGATGAAGAATCTTGAGATTTGGATCCGCAGTACTTAGCAGGTCACCTGTAATCTTCAACTTGTTTTTGACCTTCTCATATTCTGCAGGATCAAGGAAACGTTCCTTTTGAACCCTTGTCATGTAAAGAACTTCAACATCTCCAATAATTTCCTCAAGGGAATCGGTCTCTTTTACACTGATCCCATTATTCTGAAGATCCCTAACAATCTCCGAGGGCATCCTGAGTTCAGGTGGCGAAACAAAAGTCATTTCAGCTCCATAAAGGGATAAAGCATGGCATAGGGAATGAACTGTTCTTCCATATTTCAGATCTCCTGCCATAGCGATCTTCAGTCCCTCAAGATGACTTTCCCTGCGGATAGTAAAAAGATCAAGGAAAGTTTGTGTAGGGTGATTCACAGAGCCGTCTCCACCGTTGATTATAGGAACGCTTGCAAATTCAGTAGCCATTCTTGCCGATCCGTCGAGAGGATGACGCAGCACTATAATATCTGCATAGTTGCTGATTACACGCATAGTATCGGCAAGGTTTTCTCCTTTCATTACCGAACTTGCCTCCACGGAACCCAGGTGGAGAACCTGTCCTCCGAGCCTATGTACAGCAGCCTCAAACGATAGCCTTGTCCTTGTGCTTGGTTCAAAAAAAAGAAGAGCTATAATTTTCCCATCCAACAGCCTGAGCCTTTTTTCTCCTTTGGCTACAGGTTCAAGCTTTTCTGCGGTATCCAGAATATAGTCGATTTCTTCCCTCGAAAAGTCTTTAACAGAGATTACGTGCCTGTTCTTAAGTGACATCTTGTTTTCATAAAAGGTTCAAAGAGATATAACTTTTGCTCCTGAATTCCAAGTAATTAAGTGGTTAAATTCCATCCCCGCATCTCATTTTGACATTTCACTTGGATGCATTTTTAATAAATTCAAGCCAGCGCTTTGCGTCTTTAATCCTCTGATTAGCAAACTTTTCCTGAAAGTGTTTCACATTTTCTTTAAAGGCCCCGCTCTCGATTTCCTTTAGATCGGTTATTGCACGTAGTAAGCCTGCAGTCTCACGATAAAGTTTTCTTGCTTCTTCAGAAGTAAGGGACTTTTCTTCCAGTTTTTTTTCATTCTTTCTTTCCTTTGCTGAGATGATTTCGATGCATTTATCTATCCTTGATTTCTCAGCTGAACTGAGTTCGTTTTTTTGAGTCAATTTCCACACATAATTGCGCAGAGGATAAGTTTTCCCTTCAAATTCCACATAATCTGGAATATTCTGACCGACCCAGAAAAGGCGAGAATGTAGAGTCGAAAGCAGTTGCTTGCGTTCCTCAGCGGTTATATATTTATCTGAGGTTTTTTTCTCATTCATTCTATCGTCTTTTTCCACTGTCTTCCCTCAGGAAACATTGTACCTTCATCAAGTTTATATAATGATTAATAACGCTCATTCTTATCTATTTACATCAGATATAAAATAACAGCATTAAAACAAAAAGTCTCAAATAAAAAGAAATATAGGGAATGAAAAACTCAAATATAAAACTGTGATAATGGAAATCAAATTAAAATTGAATTAAAAAACAAATTAAAAGCTAAATTAAGAAAAAACGAATTTAAAAGAACTAAAGATAAAAAACCGGAAATTAGATAGAGTAAACCCGGATTAAAAACCAGAAAAATATACAGGACAACTGATAAAATGTATATGAGTCTCAACTTTCTCGATTTCTCGCTTGAGGTGATACTATAGTTCCCATAATTCAGGTTGCGCTTGATCTTCTGGAATTAGACCGTTCGGTTGAAATTGCAAAAGAAGCTATAGCAGGAGGTGCGGACTGGATCGAAATCGGAACTCCCCTGATCAAGAGTGAAGGAATGGACGCAATCCGCACCATGAAAAAAGCTTTTCCAGACCGGACGATTCTGGCAGATATGAAAACTGTGGATACGGGAGCCATGGAAGTCGAGATGGCAGCAAAAGCTGGAGCCGACATTGTAATTGTGCTAGGCAGTGCCGATGATTCTACGTTACTTGACGCGCTCCGTTCAGCCCACAAATATGGAGTCAGGTTGATGGCAGACCTTATTTCCGCTCCTGACCCCGCAAAGAGAGCAGTCGAACTTGAGGCTCTTGGAGTGGACTATGTGAATGTACACATAGGCATAGACCAGCAGATGATAGGAAAAGACCCCATATCCATTCTCAAGGAAATCTCGCAAAGAGTTAAAGTACAGCTTGCGGTGGCTGGAGGGCTTGATGCAAATAGTGCAGTCCAGGCAGTCAAAGCTGGAGCCAAAATTGTGATTGTTGGAGGAAACATCACCCGCTCTGACAACGTAACCGAAGCTGCAAGAAAAATCCGGCAGAGTGTAGATTCTCCGGACGCCGTAGAAATTCACGAAATCGGCACTATAGACCAGGAAATCAGGGCAATTCTAAAGGAAGTATCTACCTCAAACATTTCCGATGCCATGCACAGGAAAGGAGCAATGAAAGGCATTCGCCCTCTGGTTAGAGGAAAAATGGTAGGAACCGCAGTTACGGTGCAGACCTTTCCCGGAGACTGGGCAAAGCCCGTGGAAGCAATTGATATTGCAAAAGAAGGAGACGTAATCGTAATTTACAACGAGAATAAAGATATTGCCTGCTGGGGAGGGCTTGCAACCCAGAGTTCCTTAAACAAGGGAATTGCAGGCGTGGTAATCGAAGGTGCTGCAAGGGATATTGACGAAATCGAAAATCTGGGACTTCCAATTTATACCAGTAATGCAGTACCTAACGCCGGAGATCCTAAAGGTTTTGGCGAAATTAATGCTGAAATAACCTGCGGTGGACAGACTGTTAAGCCAGGTGATTACATAGTTGGCGATGAAAGCGGGGTTGTAGTAATTCCCGCGGAAAGAGCCTATGAGCTTGCAAGAAGAGCAAAAGAAGTTTACAAAACCGAAAAAAGACTCTTCGATGAAATCAAGAGAGGTGGAACCCTGTCTGAAATTCTGGAGCTCAAGAAATGGGAAAAACATTGAATAAGCCCATTTCTGGAAACTGAGACTAAAAACTCGAATAAGAAGTGAAGCGAGAATTAAAAACCAGGAAACAATAGAAATAAAAATTAGGAAACCGTAAAATTTAAGAAATCCCTCGAAATTCGCAGAAAAGGTTTTACTCACTGCCTTCAGTCCGGGAAAAACAGATTCTGGATAGAAGAAGAGCCCTGATAAACTTTATTTCTTCTTCCTGGCAGTTCTCACCTAATTTTGCCCGAATCAAGGAATTCAGTTCGATTTCAAGGTTATCCAGGACAGATTTTACCTGCTTTTGTCTTTCAGGAGGCAAAACTCCTCCAATACTCCGGACATTTCCAGAAAGAGCGAGCTGTTCGAGTTGCCTGAAAACAGTTCTGGTACTCACGCCCTGGATTTTAGCAATTTCATCGATCCCGACGCCTCTGCTAAAGAGAGAATAGGTTCTTTGCAGAGGACCTGTTTCAAAAGAATTAGGTTCAAAAGAATCTGCTTTGATGCTATCTAAAGTTCCTGATTCAGGAGTGATCCCTACCGAATCTATTTCTTCAGGACCGGCAGCCGAAAAATTTCTCTCTGGCCAATCCTGAATGCTCATGTTCAGATATCTTGTCCTTTTTTTCAGTAAGTTGCCTGCTTCCAAGCTGTTTATGCTGTTAGATTCAGGACCGGATATTTTAGTTCCGGACATTTCAGTTCCGGAAGTTTCAGTTCCAGACATTTTAGTCCTGGATATTTTAGTCCCAGACATCTCAATTTCAGCTTCAGGATCTTCATTATTTTGAGTAATTTCTCTTGAGACTACTCTTTCTTTTTCAGTATCTTTATAGGCAACTTCTGACTTTTCAGATTTTTCGCCAGATACTGAAGCGTAAGGTACTAAACCGTAATCTATGCAATAGTTCTCGATTTCCTCAAGAAAAATAGCCCCGTATTTTTTCAGTTTATGCTCTCCAACTCCTGTAATGGAATGGAACTCCTCAGAGGTGCGCGGGAATCTTGTAGCCATTTCCTTAAGAGAGGTATCAGAGAAAATAATGTAAGGAGGAAGATTCCTCTTTAGAGCAATTTTCTTTCTTAGAGCTTTTAACCGCTCAAAAAGAATAAGATCAGGCTCTTTTCCGGATTTTGTGACTTTTTTCGCCTCAGAAGCTTTCAAAATATCAGTTTCAGCCGAGAATTTATCTGAAAAAGATTCTTCAGCAGAAAAATGCAAATCATCGGCTTTTTTGCTTTTTATGCTGCCAGATGTAGAAATCCCCAGGTCTTCTGCGGCCTCAGGCGAAAACCCTTCAGGACAGACAAGCTCTATCCGTTCTGTTCCTGTAAGGATTTTCCTGCTCATGGCATTCAGCTTTAATATCGGATACTGTGCTCCACTCACGTCCAGAAGACCGGTATTTACCATTTCGGAGGCAAATGATTTCCATTGTTCTTTTGTAAATTCCCTGCCAATACCGTGACATTTCAACCTCTCGTGGCGGTTTTGCCGGATTTTTTTATTTTTTGAGCCTGTGAGGACATCAATGTTATAGTTAATACCAAAGCGCTGATTCAGCTCCTGGACGCAGGTTATGAATTTCTTCACAGTTTCAGTTCCATCAAAGGTATCTTTCGGATCAAGGCAGCAGTCGCAGTTCCCGCAGGGTTCGGAAAGTTCTTCACCAAAATATTCCATCAAGGTCTGGCGCCTGCATTTATTCCCCTCACAATAAGCTACCATCTGCCTTAATTGCACAAGAGAAACATCTTTTTCCCGTTCTTTTGTCTTTTGTGAAATAAAGTACTCGATCTTGAAGCGGTCCCCTCTACTGAAAAAAAGAATGCATTCACACGGGCTGCCGTCTCTTCCCCCTCTGCCTGTTTCCTGATAGTAACTCTCAAGATTTCTGGGAAGGTCATAGTGAATTACAAAACGTACATTGGACTTATCAATACCCATCCCAAAAGCGATTGTAGCGACTATGATGTCTACATCATCTTTTATGAATAGCTCCTGGTTTCGGTTTCTCTCAGTATCCGAAAGCCCTGCATGATAGGGAAGAGCTCTGAAGCCTCCAAGGTTAAGTTTTTTTGTAAGGCTTTCGACACTATTTCTGCTCTGGCAATAGATGATTCCTGCCTCACCTCTGTGCCTGCGAAGGTAGTCAATAATCTCGGAAAAGGTCTCCTTTTTTGGCCTGACCTCATAGTAAAGGTTCTTCCGGTTAAAGCTGGCAATATAAGGGCCTTTTTCCGGAGCTATATTAAGCTTGAGTTGTGATACAATATCTTCTCGAACCCTTTCTGTGGCTGTTGCAGTAAGCGCAATAATTGGGACATCAGGAAATCCGGTTTTTGGATCTCTCAAAAGTTTCAATTTCCTGTACTCAGGCCGGAAATCATGCCCCCACTCAGAAATACAATGCGCTTCGTCAACTGCAAAAAGGCTGACCTTTCCCTTCTTTAAAAAGGCAAAGGTTCGTGGCATCATGAGCCTTTCTGGAGCAACATAAAGAACTTTCAACCTGTTTTCGAGAAAAGCTGTTTTCACATCCCGGATTTCCCTGGCGCTCTGAGTACTGTTCATGCAGGCTGCAGCAATTCCATTTGCTTCAAGCCCGTCAACCTGGTCTTTCATAAGGGAAATTAGAGGAGAAACAACAATCGTAACCCCATCCATAAGAAGGGAAGGCAGCTGGTAGCACATTGACTTACCCCCGCCTGTGGGCATGAGCACGAAAACATCTTTTCTTTCCAGAACATCCTTGATAATTTCCTCCTGCAAAGGACGAAAAGAAGTATATCCGAAATACTGGTGCAAGGCTGAATATATTCTGGCAGATAAGGAAGGCTTGGGCTCAGGCCCGTGTTTACTTGACCTTAAAAAATCATATTCAGTACTCGTTTTCGAATCCTCCTGACCTGTAAAAATATCGCACCAGAATATAAATCCCTGGAAGGTGCAGGGAAATTAAGATATAGTTATACTCTCACCCACAGCCATATTTTTAAGATTTTGATTTATATAATAAGCGGCTTCCATTTTTATGAAGATTCCTCTATAATGTGACGAATCCGATACAGGTATGAAGTGCGCCTAATCCAGAATTCTGACGCTGTAAAGTTTCAAGCTCATCATATTTAAATTACAGGTGTGCTGGGTGAAAGTATTCAGGATAATCAGCTGGAGACTCCCAACGCATTGAAAACTATTAAAGATAGTGCTGAATAAAAAAGGAGAAAGTAATCGATAGATTAGAAAAGGAGTCAAAAAAGGATTGACAGGGGAAAACTTGACAAATAAAAATCTAATAAATGGAAATATTAGAAGTTTATTGATACTCAGCGTCAACATTATAAATGATTGATTTAAGGTTAAGATAGGAAGATAAGGAGTGCGGCTACACCCAGGCACTTCTTGTCTTCCTCTTAAGTATTACTCTGTTGTTAAATTTCCGTTTGTGTAGAATTTTACTTGCTTTTCATTATCAGGTTTTGTCTTCCTAAAATCCTCAAGAGACGGATTTTCGGTTACTATTTGATTCTTGTCTAAGTGATCTTACCAGATAGTAAATTATTGAGAAATAAAATACCAACTTAAGGTCTTGTTTTATGATACCTTTAAATATCAAAACCCCATGCACAGACTCATATATCACAAATCTCACAACAAAATATAATCAAATCCAGAGAATTTTCACAATTCACTAATCAAGGTTATCTCTTTAAAGGAATTAATTAGCATTATTTAAGGAGTATTTCAATGGTAAAACCCGAGAAATTCATTCCAAAAGCAGTTGAGAAAATCAGCAACGAAATAAAGGACGGAAGAGCAATTATTGCGCTTTCGGGTGGAGTGGACAGTTCTGTTTGCGCAGAACTGGCTTACAGGGCGATTGGGGACAGACTGAAGCCGATATATATTGATACAGGGCTTATGAGAAAAGGAGAAACCGAGAGGATAAAGCATATTTTTTCCCATATGGATCTTGACGTCGTATATGCAAAGGATAAGTTCCTTGCCGCTCTGAAAGGTATAACTGACCCTGAAGAAAAAAGAAAAGCTATAGGCGAAACTTTTATCCGCGTGTTTGAGGAAGAAGCAAGGAAACTTGCAGCTGACTATCTAATTCAGGGTACGATTTACCCTGACAGAATTGAGTCCGAAGGCGGAATCAAGTCCCATCACAATGTTGGAGGACTGCCTAGCGTAATGGACTTCAAGAAGATTATTGAGCCTATTGAGGACCTTTATAAAGACGAGGTCAGGGAAGTTGCCTGGGCGCTCAAGCTGCCTGACGAGATCTGCGAAAGGATGCCTTTCCCTGGGCCTGGTCTGGCTGTGCGGATTCTTGGGGAAATTACAGAAGAGAAACTTGAAGTTGTACGAGAAGCCAACTTCATAGTAGAAGAAGAACTCCTTGACAGGTTCTGTCCCTGGCAGACTTTCGCTGCTATCCTTGGTAAGGGCACAGGCGTGAAGGGAGATATTCGGGCTTATGGCTGGATTGTAGCTGTAAGGGCTATAGGATCCAGAGACGGGATGACTGCAGAAGCGCTCGAACTCCCCTGGGACGTACTCAAAAAATTGGAAGCCAGAATCACCTCCGAAATTCCGGAAGTCTCCAGGGTGGTCTATGATATAACACCCAAACCACCTGCAACAGTCGAGTTTGAATAAAAGCGAGTTTTTATGCCAATGACCCTGAATAAAGCAGTAATGGAAATCCGACAGCGGATTAAAGTTAGACCATCTCCCACAGACGAACCTGCAGCAAGCTGGACAGGAGTCGACCTTGTAGACGGAGTTCAGGTAAAAACTCTCACCATAATCTTCAAGAGCGCAGGTTGCAGATGGGGAAAAGCAGGCGGATGTACTATGTGCGGTTATGTCTATGACTGCGCAAGTGAACCCCCAACTTTGGAAGATTATAAATCCCAGCTTGCAAAAGCAATGAGGAAAGCTGAAAAAGTCCCAGAATTGATGGTCAAGATTTTCACCTCAGGCAGTTTCCTTGATGAACAGGAAGTGCCTCGGGAAGCAAGAGATGAAATCCTCAAAATTCTTGCAGATGACCCTAGGGTTGCCAAGGTACTTGTGGAAACCCGCCCTAACTTCGTAACCGAAGAGAATGTGCAGGAGTGCCTTAAAATCCTGGAAAATAAGCCCTTTGAGCTTGCTTTCGGGCTGGAGACAAGTTCAGACAGGATTCGCAGGGATTCTATTAATAAAGGTTTTACTTTCGGGGACTTTGTCCGCGCCGCAGAAGTAGCAAGAAAGAATGGTGTAACCGTAAAAGCGTATCTGATGCTAAAGCCTCTCTTCCTTTCTGAACGTCAGGCCCTGGAAGATATCGTTCGTTCCATAGATGATGCCGCCCCTTATGCTGATACAATCTCCATCAACCTCTGTAATGTACAGAAAGGCACCCTTGTCGAGGCTCTCTGGGAAAAAGGCCAGTACCGTCCTCCATGGTTGTGGAGTATTGTAGAGGTCCTACAAAGAGCAAAAGCCGCCCATCCTGATCTCCCTCTCATGTCAGACCCAGTAGGAGCAGGCTCAAAACGCGGTCCTCACAACTGTAAAATCTGCAGCTCAGATGTCGCAGACTCTCTCAGGACTTTCTCACTCACCCAGAACCCAGGAGACCTCAGTACTACAGACTGTGAATGCAAAGAACTCTGGAGAAAGGTTCTAGAACTCGATGACTTCACCTATGGAACACTTATTTTAGATTGAGAAATAGTAAAAACAGGCGCCCGAAAAATAAATAGTGGCGCCCGAAACTTTTATTTTTATTCATTTGGTTCTTCTAACCTAAAGACCATGGTTCCGACTCCCTGATCAGTAAAGAGTTCAAGAAGCATGGAATGAGAAACACTTCCATTTATTATATGAGCGCTCTCGACCCCATTTTTCACTGCGACTGCCGCACCTTTGAGTTTTGGAATCATACCTCCCTGTATAACGCCTTCAGAGATAAGAGGCTCGATATCATCCAGGGTTACACGGGATATGCGGCTTGTTGGGTCGTTAATATCTCTGAGCAGGCCTGAGACATCAGTCATCAGAATAAGCTTTTTAGCATTCAGAGCTGCAGCAATGTCGCCAGCTACTGTATCAGCGTTAATATTCAGGGCGTTGCCTTTCGCATCCACAGCAATAGGCGAGATTACCGGGATATAGCCTTTTTTGAGCACTATGTTAAGGATATCAGGATTAATGACCTCGCTTTCTCCAACCCAGCCAATGTCAACTTCAGTCTCAATCCCATTGACTGCTATCTTCTGTGCGGCCTGTTTATGCCCAAGGATCATTCTTCCATCATAACCTGTAAGCCCAATACCCTTTCCTCCACAGACCCCTATAAGGGACACAATTTTGGTATTGATATTCCCGACAAGCACCATTCTGGCAATTTCCATAGTCTCGTCATCTGTGATACGTAAGCCCTGGAAAAACTCAGCCTTCTTACCCATCCGCTCCATTTTTTCCGTAATTTCGGGCCCGCCTCCATGTACAATAACGGGTTTAATTCCCACATAATGCAGGAGCACAACATCTTTTATGATATCCTCCATGATTTGAGGGCTGACCATTGCATTCCCGCCCACTTTGATAACCATGATTGAGTCATAGAACTCCTGTATATAGGGCAGGGCTTCAATGAGCACGTTTTCTCTCTTCAATTCCATGATGTAGAAATCAGAAAATCTATTTTTAAACTTATCGTTAAAAGCACAGATAAGAACTCAAAGAAACATGTAAAAACGAAGAAGATACGGCTAATTTTGAAAATTTGTTGAAATTTTTAGAATTTATTGAGAATAAGCCAGCATAAGCGATGTTAAAAATCAGAAAAAGCCTAAGCTAATCCTGCATCTGAAATAAAGAAAAAAAATAACCCCGTTTTTCAGGGCATGTGAGAGAAGTTAGGTTTATTCGATCTTTTCTATTTTTTCTTTCTTGACAAAGGGCTTGCTGATTTTCTCAGGCATCCAGTCAGGCCTGTTTTCAGGGGCTTCGACAAGTTCTTTCCATGCCTTGAAAACGTGCACCTTCTTTGTCCCGCGTTCTCTGAGGCGGATGATATCTGGTTTGGATTTAGTTCCAGCACCCCGGTTTGCAGCTTTCAAAGCAGCCTGCCGAGGCTGTTTTCCAGTAAAAACTCCGTGCTCATTGCCTTCTTCGTCTCGTAAAACAAAATTTCTTGTGTTGGACATAAAGGTCACCTCGCAATGTATTGCTAGACTCTGATTAAGTTTTAAAGTATATAAAATCTTTCTTCAGGATGTTGCCTGCAGTTATTGGTTTATACAAAATCCTTCTCAACTCGTGGAAAATATATAAACTAAGTTTCTCTATAATGTTGGCAAAATGGGAAATATTTAAATAATTATGTCTTGTTAGAAATGCAGTCTAAAATGAGTTTCAGGAAATAGATTTTGGACACTTTTAAAATTAAGTTTTATTATACTTTTGGAAAAGGACCTGGAAAGCATAAACTTTACATGCTATAACTCCTTATGGTCATTATATTTTTCCAAGTGGAATAAAATTACGTATTATCAGGATTCATTTTACAAAATCAAGTATTCATCTTTTCATGGATCTGGTTAATTATGGAACATTGCACTTTCAACCTCCCGGACGTCCAGGCCAGCAAACCAAGCATAGCTATAAACCTTACCCGTGTCGGGGTAACAAATATGAAAAAACTTGTTGAAATCAAACGAAAAGACAAACGTCCTATCGTCCTGATTTCAACTTTTGACGTTTTTGTTGACCTTCCCTCCGATCGAAAGGGAGCAAATCTCTCAAGGAACTTTGAAGCTGTAGATGAAGTGCTGGAAAAAATACTCAGTACACCAGTATATGAAATTGAGCAGCTTTGCAGTGATATCGCACATAACCTTCTTGGCAGGCATGAATATGCTAACCAGGCAGAAGTTCGTATGAGAAGCGAATATATGATCAGACGTGCTTCTCCATCTACTGGAATCAAATGCCAGGAAGTTGTAAACATCTTTGCGGAAGCTTCAGCTGTAAGAGGACAAGGCGACGAGAACTACTTTGATGTAAAAAAACTGATAGGTGCCGAAGTTGTAGGAATGACAGCCTGCCCCTGCGCTCAGGAAATTATGCGAGATAAAGCTGCAAATGAGCTTTCTGCACTTGGAGTTGACAGGGATACAATTCTAAAATTCCTGGAAAAGGTTCCAATGGCTACTCATAACCAGCGCGGAAGAGGCATTATTTCAATCAAAGTAGCACATGATTTTGATGTTTCCCTGGAGAATATCATCAATATTATCGAGCGCTCTATGAGTTCCAGCGTGTATGAAGTCTTGAAACGCGCAGATGAAAAAGTCGTTGTAGAAACCGCTCATATGAACCCGAAATTTGTTGAAGACTGCGTAAGGACCATGGCAGACAATGTAGTAAAAGAGTTCCCCAACCTTCCAGACAACGCAGTAATCACCATCAAGCAGACCAATGAGGAAAGTATTCACAGGCATAATGCTTTTGCCGAAAGAGTTGCCCTGATGGGAGATCTCAGGCTGGAGATTAATCAAAGTTAAAAATCTTCCAAAAGCTCAAGCAGCATAGTTTTTGATAAAACTTTTTTCCTAAAAAGTTTTCACATAAGCTTTATTAGAGAGCCTGGACAACCTATAAGCAGCTAATTATAGAGAAGGTTATAAAGAAGGAACTTGCAGGGCCTAAAACGCCAGCGCCCTGGAAGCCTTCGAGGTGAAAGAGCATGGCTGGTGCTGAAGTAATCACAGCGGTAGGGCGAAATAAAAAACCCATTAAAGCGGGAGATGCGGTCAAATACGTAAACAGTGATACGGTCAGCCGCGTAACTGAGATCAAAAAAGACGAGCAGGGAAATGTGTGGGCTCTTCTCGAGAGTACAGAGCTCTGGTACAGAGAAGAGACTCTTGAGTTAGCTGAGATTAAAGCTAAAGAAACGGAAGAAGAGGTACTCACTGCCGAAGAACTGGAAGAAAGATTTAGGAAAAATAGAGAAACAATGCAGACCTTCGATCTGGGTAAAGCCGGTGGCGGGGGAGCAGGAGGTTAATTCCCCCTGCATCTTAAATTTCTCATTTAATTTCTCTTTTAAAATCCTCTCTTTTTAAATTTCAATATTTACCATGTATCAAATATTTTCTTGATTTCCAGTATTTCAATATTATTTATTCTGCAATTTTATCCTGTGTGCAAGAATGCATTTCCTGCCGTGCCTGCCACCTAGAGGATTTCTCGGTGTGCCAAGAGAATTCATGCATCGAGCCATTACAGCTGCGCCCCTGGCAAGTCCGTCATCTACAAAGACCACCCTTTCGTCTATTTTTGAGGCAAAATTCATTTCATCCAGACATTTCAGAATCAATTTAGGCTTGTTTCCTGTAATACCTGCCCTACCGGTGATTCCTATCGTCGTATCCTCAAAAACAAGCCTTTCTTCTTTTGCAACCTTAATCAGCCTGCAAACCACGCCTGCCATAACCTCGTCAATGACCGCATAGACAACCGGAAGACCATAAGTCTTACAGATTTCCATGCCTATGGCACTTAGTTTGCCCATATCAGAGCCGTTTACTCCTACATCGCACCCTATAAGGGTTACCCCTATTTCCTCGGCTGCATCAGGCCTAACAGGCACGCTTCCGTACTTTTTTCTATCTTTTGGAACTTTTTCTATAATAATAAGTTCATGAATGCGTTTTGCATAGGCCTCAATTGCTTTAGCCCTTAACTTTAAGGTAAAGAAAGAAGGAGGTTTTTGTTTTTCGAAGACATCAAGTGCGGTTCCTACTTTTGAATCAACGACCTTCGAGCCCCGGATAATAGCATCAGGAATTGCTCCGGCATATCCACAGAAGTTTCCTATCGTTTTTGCGTACGGCTGGTCTGAATTTGTGATCCTGCCATCAAGGGTTGTCCCAAAGTCAATTGAAATACAAGGGTTTCTGAAATCGACATCTGTAAGTTTGGCTGCTTCCTTAATCCCTGCAGTTGCAAGTTCCCCTTCCATTTCATTTGCAACAATTTCAACACCAGTTGCTCCTATAGGCGGCACTACGCCTGCAACCGCCCCATCAAAGATCACCTGTTCCAGTTTGCTGAATTTCTGGAGCTTTTTAGGAATATTTGAGACCGACATGGGTGGCGTCATATTCTTGGGTGGGACCCCCGCGATCAGGCAACCGTCTGCCAGGGCTTTGATAAATTCACCTATATCGTCTGGAGAGTCAAAACCAGCAACAACCCCTGTTGAACGAACTACGAAGTCCAGATCAGTTTTTATATCCAAACCTGCTATTTCCATTGATTCGGTGAGGGTATCACGTACCAGTTCCGCGACAGCCTCACGAGTGAGCTCAACATCTGTAAGTGTCTTTCCGAATATAACTTCCCCAGGCTTAGGGGGGCGGACATCCCTGGTCATCCGCACAACCTTATTTATTATATGGGTCCTTCCAGTCTCCATATTCGTAGCCGTAAGAATAGATTTGGTAGTGGTATTTCCGACTTCTACAGAAGCTACAATAAAGAAAGGCTTTGACTTAAGATCAATCAAACGAACCGGAGGAGATTTTGTAATTCTGGGTTTCAGAGCCATTTTTAATTCTTTCCTTAGAATCAGTAATGTTTATAGTTAAAAGTGAATTAATTGTAGTTTAAGATAAATTATTTTGCAAGTATAATCTGAAGGAGATTAGAGTCTATTTTAAGCCTATTCGAACTTAGCTGAAGTCAATCAGAGGGAATCGGATTTAGGATTCAGGAATGAGTGTCTGGTATCAAAGTACTTCTGAGCTATTGTCACCCTGTATTATAAAAACGTTTAAAAAGAATATAATTAATGAGTTGATTTCAAAACCCAATTCATTCTTAACAATTACATTTTTCAAGTTTTTCTCATGATTAGAAATTCGATTACAAATTCTACATACGAGATTCAAAAGAGCAGATCAATAGTTTTGAGATCAGCTCAAATCAATAACTAAAGAAAGATTAACAGAAGTATATAATAACCTTTGCTAAAATATTCCTATGGAGAACCAATGAGATTTAAACTTTTGTCCAGCTCAACCTTTCTTTATAATTAATTTATTCAACCTCTATAATTATTTCTATTTACTTGCTTGTGCTCAGATTATCTTTCATCTACCATTTGCTTTGTATCACCTGTTTTAGAACTGCGTTTCCTTTTATCTTGGATACTATCACCTATTTTAGAACTGTTTTTCTTTTTATCTCGGATACTTTCCTATTGACAAAGTCTCTTGTTCTGGAGCAATATTTTCCAGGTGAATTCCTGATAAATACTGATAAGAATAAATATAACACATAATTATAAAAACATAAATAATAAAATTATTTCATTACAAATTGTGTACATAATATAACCTAAGTGAATATATTATATTTTTTAAAAAGCTGACACTGAAGCATTCCCTAAAACAAGCAGACCTGATGGCATTTCATCAAGTTCTCACATAACCTTGATCGGAGGTTCTTAATGCCGCTTGATCCTATTTGCAAGAAAATTATACCTGACAACACTAAATATGTTTCGGACTACGGGGGGAAAAAATATTATTTCTGCGGCCCCGAATGCAAACAGAAGTTTGATGTGCTTGAGAAAAGCGTAATTCGACTCAAGCGAAATCTTAGTGAAAAAGAAAAAATTTCCTTTGGAAAACTGAGAAAAGATATCATAAAACCGGGCATCTGTACTCTTTGTGGAGCCTGCGCGGCAAGCTGTGAGTACATAACTATCGATGGCGGTGTACCAAAACTGATTGGACCCTGCAAAGCTTGCGGGGTCTGCTACAACCAGTGCCCAAGAACCATAACCACAGAAGAAGGACTCATAGGATGCTTCCGATATGCATATGCAGCAAGATCTGCCATCCCCGAAGTAAAGGGTCAGGACGGAGGAGTTGTAACCTCTCTTCTTCTCTATGCCCTAGATGAAGGGTTGATCGATTGTGCCGTGGTCACAGTCCGCTCAAAAGAAGAACCCTGGAAACCTGTACCAATAGTTGCGAAGACTAGGGAAGAAATTCTTGAGAGTAGCGGCAGCATTTACTCGCATTCCATGACCCTTGAGGCCCTCATGAGCTCGATTAAACAAGGAATGAATAGCATCGCCTTTGTAGGGACAAGCTGCAATATCGATGCTGTTACCAAAATGCAGAAAAGCTCTTTCGGTTTCCTGCATCTTTTCATGAGGGCGAAAGTGCTTAAACTCGGGCTTTTTTGCATGGATACTTTCTCCTATGAGGGAATTAAAGCCGTGCTTGAAAGCTATGGAATACTGTTGGAAAATGTAGATGCTATGAAAATCCGGAAAGGGAAATTCGAAGTCACTCTGAAAGATGGAAAAGAACATGTCTTTGAACTTAGTGAGTTTGACGAATATAGGAGTTCATCCTGCCGTTTCTGCACAGACCTTACCGCCGAAAATTCGGATATCTCCTTTGGAGGAGTTGGCAGCCCCAGAGGCTGGACTACAGTCCTTGCCCGCTCAGCACTGGGATACGAAATTTTCAACGAAGCCGTAGACAATGGCTATATCGAAGCCAGGCACCTTACCGACGATGAACTTGAGAAAACACTCAATCTCGCAAAAATGAAAAAAGTTCAGATGTATGATATTAACAGGAGGCAGAAAAAGTAAAGATAATGGGATAACTTACTGCTATCAAATCTTATTGGTTACTATCACATTAAAAATAAAAAAGAAACTTTTCTATTTTTGAGGAACAATTCAGGCATTAACGGCGCAGAGGAGAGAATATATTTAACCCATTAACCTGTTTCTATTATGCAGCAACCAACAGCATTCTATTCAGGACTATTCTATTTTTGAGGAACTTTCATGATCACAAAAGAAGATGTAGAACATATTGGCTGGCTTGCTCGCATTGATATAAGCGAGCAGGAAACAGCCGACTTTATGGAAAAACTTAACTCAGTATTAGAATATTTCGGACAGCTTGATGAATTGCCAACCGAAGATGTAGCCCCCACTTATCACGTGGCTGAGATCTATAACGTATTCAGAGAGGATATTGTGGAAGAATCTCTCCCACAGGAAGTTGTGCTTGAAAACACCGAAGATAAACAGAATGGGACTTTCAAGGTTCCAAAAATCGGCTGAGGAGGATTTTTGATGGCAAAATGGATGAATGTTGCACAGATAAAAGAGAAAATTGAAGAAAGTTCAGCCGAAGAAGTAACAGCTCACTATCTCGAAGTTATAAAAAAGAACAAAATTAATGGTTATATAACGGTTTCTGAAAAAGCCCTTGAGCAGGCGAAGAAAATTGACGCCAAGGGACATAATGGTCCTCTTGCAGGTGTGCCAATTGCGATAAAGGATAATATTTCCGTAGCCGGACTGCCAAATAGCTGCGGCTCGAAGATCCTCGAAAATTATATTCCTCCTTTCAATGCCCATGTTATCGAGAAACTCCTTGCTGCAGGCGCAATAATCCTCGGAAAAACCAATATGGATGAGTTTGCAATGGGTTCTTCTACCGAAACCAGCTATTTTGGGCCGACTACAAACCCCTGGGATCTTGAAAGAGTGCCAGGCGGATCATCCGGAGGCAGCGCAGCCGTCATTGCAGCAGGACAAGCTCCCTTTTCCCTTGGTTCAGACACAGGCGGATCAATACGCTGTCCTGCAGCATTCTGTGGGGTTGTTGGGCTTAAGCCCACGTATGGAGCCGTTTCCAGACACGGAGTAGTGGCTTACGCAAACTCTCTTGAGCAGGTAGGCCCTCTTGCAAATAACGTAACAGACATTGCAGTGATTATGGACGTCATAGCTGGTTACGACCACAAGGATTCTACTTCAATTGACAGTAAAACCGAATATCAGAAAGCCCTTGTCGAGGATGTAAAAGGACTCAAGATTGGAGTCCCGAAGGAATTTTTCGGGGAAGGCATACACCCAGATGTTGAAAAAGCCGTATGGAATGCCATACATAAGTATGAGAGTCTTGGAGCGGCCTGGGAAGAGCTTTCTATGCCCAATATAAAGTATGCCCTTGCTTCGTATTATATCATTGCAGTGAGCGAAGCCTCCTCAAACCTTGCCCGCTTCGATGGAACCAGTTACGGTTTTAGAGCTAGCGGTGATAACTGGCATACTATGGTTTCGAAGACAAGAGCTGAGGGTTTTGGGGCAGAAGTGAAAAGAAGAATTCTCCTTGGGACCTATGCCCTTTCAGCAGGATACCACGACAAATACTACTTAAAAGCTCTGAAGGTCAGGACCCTCGTGAAACAGGACTTTGACAGGGCACTCTCAAAAGTTGATGTGCTCATGGCTCCAACTATGCCGAACCCTGCTTTCAAAATAGGAGAAACAATCGAAGATCCGCTCACTCTCTACCTTTCGGATGTGAATACCTGCCCGATCAATCTTGCAGGCTTACCCTCGATTTCTGTGCCCTGTGGTTTTACAGATGGCCTTCCGATAGGGCTTCAGATAATGGGCAAGCCTTTTGACGAGCCCACTGTCCTGCGTGCAGCATATACTTTCGAGCAGAGCACGGATTATCACACAAAAAGACCCCAGGGGGTGGCATAAATGGTCTACAAAAACCCTGATGGAGTAAGGATTGGGCTTGAGATCCATGTTCAGTTAAACAAACTTAAGACCAAGATGTTCTGCGGTTGCTCTTCAGATTACCACGATGCAGCTCCCAACACTCATACCTGTCCAATCTGCCTGGGTCTTCCAGGAGCGCTGCCGGTCCTGAATAAAAAAGCAGTGGAAGCCGCAATTAAAATTGGGCTCGCCCTTGAAGGAGAAATTGCAGAAGAGACGCAGTTCCACAGGAAGAATTATTTCTACCCTGACCTTCCCAAAGGTTTTCAGATTACCCAGTACGATTTCCCAATTGTAAGCAATGGAAAGGTCGTAATTGAAGGCGAAGATGGGGAACATGTGGTAGGGATTACAAGAGCCCACATGGAAGAAGACCCAGGCAAGCTTGCGCACATAGGGAGCATAGAAAAATCAAAGGGTGTTCTCATCGATTATAACAGGTCAGGTATGCCCCTGATCGAGACTGTTACCGAGCCTGATATGCGCAGCCCCAAAGAAGCAAGAAGGTTCCTTGACAAATTCAGGAATATCCTCGAGTATCTGGACGTCTTTGACGGGAACCTGGAAGGAGCAATGCGTGTGGATGCAAACGTCTCGGTCCACTGGGGTACCCGTGTTGAGGTCAAGAATATTTCCTCTCATAAAGGAGTTGAGAGAGCCCTTCTCTATGAGATTATGCGCCAGAAAAACGTAATCAGGCGTGGAGGAGAAGTCATACAGGAGACTCGTCACTTTGACGAAGGTAGGGGCGTAACGCTTTCAATGAGGACAAAAGAAGAAGCTGAGGATTACCGCTACTTCCGCGAGCCTGACCTCATGCCTATGCGCGTTACCGATTGGATTCCTGTAATTAAGGAAACTTTGCCTGAGCTTCCGGATGCAAAACGCGCCCGTTTCATGGAGCAGTACGAAATAACAGATATGCATGCACGATCTCTTACGTCAAAGATTATGCTTGCCGATTTCTATGAAGGCGTCTGTGCAAAGGGCGTGGACCCAAAAATTGCAGCTACCTGGACAGCTGACGTCTTCCTTGGAGAACTGAACTACCGCGACCTTGCAATCTCTTCTTATGACAGAGAGAGGATAGGTTTCATCCACGCAAAAGACCCGAAAATAAAGAATTCCTTTAAGGTTTCAGATATGGTAGAACTGGTTAACCTCTTTGCCGAAGGTAAAATCAGTGATAGGACAGCAGTTGAAGTTATTCGAACTATGCTTGACACCGGCGAGGAAAAAACCCCGTTCCAGATTATCGAAGAAAAGAACCTTTTCAAAGCCGAAGACGACCTGGTAACTAAAGCGGTTGCTGAAGCAATAGCCGAAAATGAAGCTGCAGTACAGGACTATCTTGGAGGTACGGAGAAATCTTTAAACTTCCTTGTAGGACAGGTCATGAAAAAGACAAAAGGCACAGCAGACGCAAAAACTGCACGCGAACTGATAATTAAAGAACTAAAAGGGTAACCCGGCAGGGTTTACCTTTTTAACTACTTTGCAGGGTTTGCCTTTTTAACTACTTTTTATTGGATTTCTGGACATCTAGATTTCTTATTTTTTGTTTTGGAACGGAAAGAAAGTGTTTTATGTACTTTGGGCGGAGCCACAGGTTTATCCAGTGGAAATCTGACAGGGATTACGAAATAGATAATTTTAGCTTTTCTATCCGGCGCTTCGGCGCAGTCTCACCTGCCACCATATAAGAAAATATGATTTAAAACGGAAAATACGTCCGAAAATACGTCCTTTTCAGAACTTTGCAAATCTTCAGGCCAGCAATTGGTCTTCATTTAATCTTCGTTTAATACTAACCTTTAATACAGTTCAGGCCTGCGATCTTCGAAAATAGAGCCAGTTTGCCTGATTTCTTTTGCCTCTTCAAGATCGATTTTCCCTATAAGGGCACATTCCTCTTTTCCAGCTTCTGCCAGAACCCGGCCCCATCCGTCGGCAATAAGAGAGCCACCTGGATAAGTTGAATACCTGTCTTTCCCTACCCTGTTACAGGCGATGTGAGGCAGCTGATTTTCAATCGCCCTCGAAAGAGACATAATGCGCCAGGGATAGATATAGAAATCCGGAATCTCGGCAGCTGAGACCAGCAGGTCTGCTCCTTCAAGGGCCAGTTTTCGGGCAACTTCCGGATACCTGAGTTCATTGCAAACTATGAGCCCTATGGAGAGTCCGTATTTTTGCAGCCTTATAGGAGCTATGCTGTCTCCGGATGCAAAATATTTTTTTTCGGGACCATAAAGCTGGACTTTTCGGCGGATACCGGCCAGCTTTCCGGATTCGATGCAGAAGCCGAGGTTATACTGGGAAGGAGCTTTTTTTTCAGAATTTGTTGCCTCCCTGTCATTTCTTTCTATTTTTTCTATTATTGAGCCTGTAAGAATACAATCATTAGCTTTTGAAAAATCACATAAAGCTTCGAGCGTGGAACCTGAAACGGTTTCAGCTACCTCTTCTATTCGGTCATAACAAAAGCCGGTCGAGAAAACTTCAGGAAAGACGAGTAACTCAGCTCCTTTAGAAACCGCCTCTTCTGCAAGGGAAAGGGCACGCTCAAGGTTTTCCTGTTTTGAGCAAAGGGAGATATTCATCTGGATACAGGCGGCTTTCATGGCAGTCACTCTCTAATCAGTTACTCTCTCAATTATGAAATATAAGTCACTTTACTTCATAAAGTTACTCTATTTCAGTGTTTAGGTAGGAATCCCAATTCAGGCTGAGAGTAACTCAGAAAAGCAAATAAGTTTTTACAGGCAAAAACTCCTTTTAAAACAATGAACCATACTGGCTTGGGAGAATAACAGCCAGAAATCCTCCAAAACCAGTGCTTGCTGGATCTTCATTGACGACAGCTACAGGTGTTTCTGCCTTCATTGACGATAGCTACAGGTGTTTCTGCTTCATCCGGGGTTTCAGAGGAGGGTTTATAAACTTCATTAGAGGTCTCTCTGTTTTTCTCGCCGGTGTTTTCTACCGTTACAGCTGGCTGCGTATTATTTTTCCCATCCATTTGAACGCCGCCGGATGTGTTCAGTGCAGCATTCATTCCTGCAGTATCAGGCTGCTGCTCTTCAACAACGATTGTTTTTGCAGGATAGATCACATATCCTCCATTACTTCCTTTTCCCTCATCAGAGGTCTTAAAATACCACTCATCTGTAATGTTAGTCCTGCTGCCAGCATTAAGATTAAGTTTTATGGAGTTGGCATTTGACATTACTATCAGATTTTCAAGAGCCTGGTCCACTTCAAAAGTGCCAAACTTATCCCCGGACTTAATGGAAAGAGGCTTGTCTTTATCTATCAGCCAGGTATATTTGAACACTGCAAAATTTGCATCCGCACCTGAAAAGATGGAGTCTACAAAGGTAATGAAATAAATATGTGAGGAGTTATCCCCGAATTCATCTTCTGCAGTAAATATCCTATCATCTATAGTGCCGTCCACAGAGACTAAAGCAGTATCTAATTCCGTATTATTCCTATAAAGCGAAAAATAGCATTTATTACCGTCAATGTCAATCCCGTTCAGAGTAAGGCTGTATCCGCCGGCAATATCCCAACTCTCTCCTTCCTTGAGTGTTATCTTTTCGTTTTCATCCTGTTGGAACAATATCTTAGTAAGCTGTGTTGCATCATTGTCAATAGCGCAATATGGTTTACCAAACAACGGCAGTGTATGGCAGTGTATAAAAGAAAGACACCTTTGTTACATTATTTTCTTTAGAAAATACCTTATACTTCGAAGGGAACTGTTTGACAGTATAAATGAGTTCGCTCTCATCGGATTATATGGGCTGAAGGATTATCTTTCCCAAGAGAAGGACTGTCTCCTTTGTCCTCAAAATAAAGATGCTCTCCAGACCCATTCATGAGATTACTGTACTTATTATTTGCACCAAAGAAAAAGGCTCCGATGTTTCTGAAAGCCCACGAATATTCAGCGCATCCGTACTTCCGGTATCAAAGGGTATATCCCTTATTTCAACCGACATAGCTGCGCACGTTCCTGCCAGCGCTAGAATAAGCATTAGCACAAAGATAGCCAGATCAAAGAATTAATTTTTTAAGTTCATAAAAATTCTCCACTAGTTGTTCGTTTTTGTTTTTCTATATTCAGCCTTATCAAGAAAGCTAAATTCAGGCTATTATGCTCTTTTTCTGTTATTCAAAACATATTCAGTCTTTTACTTCCTCCGCAGAGGCAGACACACTTTCCTTTTCATATCCTCTATTTCCCTGACAGCTACTTTTACACCATAGACCGAAGACATCATTTTGCTGGTTACAACCGTTTCAACCTCTCCCAAAGCAACCAGCTTGCCTCCGGTCAGAGCTGCAGCTCTGCTGCCCACCAAGAAAGCATGATCCGGCATGTGGGTGTTCATCACAATAGATATCCCCAGGGACGCCAGTCTCTGTACAGTCTCAAGCACGAGGATCTGGTTGCCAAAATCAAGGTGAGAAGTTGGCTCGTCCAGCAAAAGCAGAGACGGCTTCTGGACTAGAGCCCGGGCAATCAACACCATCTGGCTCTGCCCACCGCTGAGACTGGAAACCGGCCTTTCCGCAAGGTTAGAAAGCCCCACCACTGCAAGTGACTCCCTTGCAATCTCCATATCCTCGGCACCAGGGGATGCAAACATGGAAAGATGAGGAGCACGGCCCATTATAACAAAATCCAGTACGGAAAAAGGAAACACAACCTCATTCTGCTGGGGCACATAACCTATAAGCCTGGCAACCCTTCTTACCCCAAGAAAAGTTGTATCCTTTCCCTGAATTCGGATAGAGCCAGCTGCAGGTTTGAGAATCCCTGCAATGCACTTGATCAATGTGGACTTTCCAGCCCCATTCGGGCCCAGGATGCACATAACCTCGCCCTTCTTTAGCGAGAAAGATACATTCTCAAAGACTGGTCCGTTTCCATAGGAAAAGGCAAGGGATTTCACTTCCAGCATCAATTCCATCCCATGCGCCCCCTTCTGAGAAGATATGCAAACAAAGGAGCGCCTACCAGGGAAGTGAGGATTCCCAGGGGAATTTCCGTAGCGGCAATAGTCCTTGACAGATCATCTACAAGCAGCATAAACGATGATCCGATAACCATGCTCATGGGCAAGAGGCGGCTGTAGTTGGGCCCAACAATCATCCTTGAGATATGGGGCACAACCAGTCCGACCCAGCCAATCACACCGCTGATGCTGACCGCTGCTGAAGTCATGAGGGTTGCACAAACAATGATAATCAGGCGCATTTTTTCCACGTTTATGCCAAGGGCTTTAGCTTCCTCGTCTCCAAGAGATAGAATATTGATACGCCACCTGAGAAGAAACAGCACCAGAGCCCCAGCAAATATCGGCAATAATATGTAGAGCAGATCGTCATACCTGACATCAGCAAGGCTTCCCATAAGCCAGAATACTATTGCAGGAAGTTCATCATAAGGATCTGCCACATATTTTACCAGTGAGGTAAGAGCCGTGAAAACAGAACCTACTATCATGCCGGAAAGCACAAGCACAAGAGTCCCAGTACCTTTACTGGCTTTACCCATACTTATGGCAAGAAACATCGCCAGCAGTCCGAAAGCAAAAGCCATCAGCTGTATAAACAGATAACTATTCCACAGCAGTATTGCCAGACATGCTCCAAAACCTGCACCTGCGCCCACTCCCAGAATATAGGGAGAGACAAGGGGATTCCTGAAAATCCCCTGAAAAGAGGCCCCGGCTACAGAAAGTGCAGCTCCTACAAGCAAAGCTGCAAGTATCCTGGGCAGCCTTACATTAAATAATACGGTGTGATGAGTGGAAACCGAAGCAGGAGTGCCAAAAAAGAGATATGAAAAAGCTTTCATACTCTCTTCCACAACCACAGAGACAGGAGTCTGATATCTCCCTACAAAAAGGGAGCCTATGAGTAAGGCGATAGGCAGCAGGTACACCAGAACAGTGCGGGAACGCCTGCAATCAAGCATGAGTGAACCTCGTCACATGCCTGGGCCAGATCCCCCCGGAGGAAGGCCTGTGAAAAGACCTGTTAGGCGTGGCTTCCTCAAATGGTATACCGTAAAACTGCTGGTAAAACTCTTCTGCTTCCTTTTTCAGGTCAATTCCTGAGTTTCCTGGGTGTAGCCTGTCTGCTATGTACATGAGTCCCAGTATCCAACGGGGGTTTCCAAAATCCCAGGATGGAGGAACCACATAAACTCGCTGCTGTTTTACAGCATCTGCCTCTATGCCATATTGCTTGCACAGGCCATAGAATTCATCGAGGGGGCGAGAAAGGAAGCCAGAGATGAAAATAGTGTTAGGGTTATGCTCATTGATAAAGGAAGGAGAAATACTTACACCTGGTTTGCCTTCTTTTTGAAGCTGTTTATTGATACTCACGCCCCCGGAAAATGCCACAAGGTTGTTTTCCATTCTCCCGGCATTCAGGGCAAAGAGAGGAGAGCCCATGCAGTAATATACCTTATGATCATGATTTTCTGCTGCAAGGGACTGGACAAGTTCCAGACGTTTACAAATAAAAGAGATAAGTTCTTCTCCTTTTTCTGGCACATTTGCCTTTTCAGCAATAAGCCTGATAAACCCAAGATAAGAGTATGGCTGCTGTATCATATGGTGTATTTGCATAAGGGTCTCGGTATCTGAGATCTTCTCCCAGGTCCCCATTAACTTGTAATCATCCAGTATTCCCAGGCATGTAAGTACTGCATGGACCATAGCGAAAGCCCGACTTATCCTGTAACCGCCAATGAAACCTGCCTCACTAAAACTTTCAGTTGCAGTTGTCCCTTTAACTGGAACACTGTTACCGCAATTACATGCATAACTTATCCAGGGTTTTACAGGTCTTGAACCCATGGGCCCGTGAAATTCCCGATCAATCAGGAGGCTACCACATTCAGGACAGTAAGTATTCAAGAATTCCGTACCAGGGGAATTGAAGAGATAAACATAATCTACGTGCTTACGCAGAGCAGCGCACAGGCTCTCAGCCTCTCCTATTGAGGGTTCAAGCTCAATCGGAGCCTCCCCAAAAGGAATAAATCTCATGACCTGAACCGGAATGGTGGAGGAAATATCAGACAGTGTTTCTGCAACTTTTATCGCATCGTCCTCATTGCTCCTTGAGTAAACAACTGAAGTTTCAACATGCACACCCATATCGAAAAGTCGGGAAATGTTGCGGAAAACAGGAGCTGAGGATGGAACTCCGCAGTTTATGTAACTCTTATCAGAATAACCTTTAATTCCGATATTTACGAAATCCACAAATTGTCCAAACTCTTCTAAAGTCTCGCCTGTGAAATAGCAGTTGGTGGAACAGCCTACAAGCAAACCTTTTTCTTTTGCCTTCTCTGCAAGGTTCCTGAATAGATAGTAATTTGCAGCAGGCTCATTCAATGTAGAAACAACACCCAGACATTCCTGCTGCAGGGCCCTTTCCACTACTTGAGAAGGTGTAAGGGGCGTGCGGGAAAGATGTTTGCCTGATGACAGCAAGTGAGCTACACACCCAGAACACTGGAAATTGCAACCAGTACTGAAGATCTGAAGGAACTTACCTGAGGGATAATAATGAAGCAAAGGAATTGTTTCTATGGATACTGGATATGCACCCATATATCCCACATCAGGGCCCTGAACTATGGTATCATCTGTACAGGTGTAAGTACCGCACCTGCCCCTGCTGTATTCATTGATTTCACACTTGAATTCGCACACATTGCACTTCATTTTAGCCTCCTTTACTCACTCCTTTGCTTAATACCAGCCAAAAGCCTGAATCGTCCTGGACTGCACGGCAGGGAATGGCTGTCTGCATTCCAGCTTCCTTTATAGCCTGAAGGTTTTCCGGACTGAGCCGATCTTTTGTACTGTCATGCCATTCTGGATCTCTTTCGACCATTTTTTCAAAAATCTGTGCTCTCAACTCTTTTGTGCCAAAGCCGCCTCCTACCCACGCCTTCCCACCCGGAGCAAGGATGCGAGAGATTTCTTTGAAGGCCACAGGCAGGTCATTCCAGAAAAATACTGAACCGCGGCTTACTATGAGGTTTGCACAGTCATTCCTGAAAGGAAGCTTATGCACATCAGCCTGTAACGGAAAAACTCTATCTGAAAGGAAATGACGATAAGCTTTGTCTTTCGAGCGTCTGCACATCTCCGCTGAAATATCAACACCATAGACCTGCATCTCCGTGATATCTGCAACAGCAATTCCCAAGGACGCTATACCGCATCCCAGGTCCAAACATATGCCCTGTTTTATCCCGCTTTCTTTGACGATATGAGCCGCTATTACAGGGTAGATAGGAGCAAAAATGTGCTCGGCAATGTAGGGAAATCCAGGAGATTTGCCCTTCTCGCTCACGTCTTAGCCTCTGCTGCAGGGTTAAGTAGCGTATTCAGTTCTTCATCGGTGAGTTTATAGTGGAAGAATTCCGAGTAGAACTCGCGGGTCAACTGGGGAAGATCCATGTCTTCGAAAAGGTCCGGATACAGCATTTTTGCAGTCCAGGCAGTCCCGATGATGAGGTGAGGACCCTGGGGCCTGTCAATCCAGCAGAAAGGATTCTGAGGAGCAAGGTATACCCTTTTGTTCTTTACAGCGTCCAGGCTTGCCCAGAGAGGGTCGGAATAAACCGTTGAATAGAACTGCGGATTTGACGTAATGATTACCTCGGGGTTCCAGGTCATGATCTGCTCTATTGAAACCTGCGTCATGCCTTTCCCTGGCGTAAGCTGGCAGTCTGCAATATTGAAGCCACCGCAGATATCAATGACCTGGGAGTGTTGAGAGCCTGAGGGGTCGGTCATCAGTCCTTTTGGGCCTTCGGCATAGTAAACACGCACTTTTTCATCTTCGGGAATATCTTTTACAGTGCTGTTGATTTCATTAAGGATCGAACTGCGGAACTTAATCAGTTTTTCAGCCTGGGCTTCACAGTCAAGAAGCTTGCCCACGTATTCGATAGTAGGGTCAGATTGTATCACAAAGATAATGGAATCATCAACAGCAACCACCGGAATGCTTCCGAAACTTTCCTGCCTGCGTTTTATGGCTTCATGGGTATCTCCATCCGTGGTATAACCTTCAACCACAATGTCAGGATGCATGTCGATTATAGTTTCATAGTTCCCGGTTTGTCCCCCGAACCAACCCCCTATTACAGGCAGACTTAAGTAATTTTCATCCATGAAAGGCTGGGTGAAATTGTTTTTGAAATTCCAGCCTGCAAGTTTGTCCGGCGCAAGCATATAAACGAGGATAGTTGACGGGGGAGAAGTGGCTACTACCGAGGATAGTTCCTCGGGCACAGTTAACTGCCTACCCAGCATGTCGGTGATCTGCACAGTACCTGAGTTCAGAAGTTCAGCGCTTGAGTTCGGAACCGCCTGTTGATTCACATTTTCTGCACATCCACAGGATGCGACAGACAGAACCAGCAGAGAGAGTATCAATATTGTACCTATTTTTCCACGCATAGAAATCCCTACAGACTTTTGATGGTTTAATCGATATGTTCGGATAAACATAATGGTATAAAAATATATTCCAATCTGTAAGAAAAAGGAAAACGCTTCCGAATATGTTTTTTAAAGAGTTTCTATGCTTTTAAGGCATACTGATTGTTTTTCAGGAAATAAGCAATATCAGTCGATTGTACTGAAGTTCTCAGAGCATATTACAGAAAAAATAGTAGCCTGCTCAAATCCGGACTCATTCAACTCTATTTTTCCTCTTTGTATTCTTTCCTCACTTCAGCTGGCACTCTGTTAAAAGGACATCCAAAATAGATACAGCGATCACACTCATACCTCCATAGTTCCAGTAAAGAAAATCCTTAAATTCGTGCTCCACTTTAAGAGAGGCACATTTGCTTGAACCTTCTGCCTTATGTTCTTTTTCTGAAAACTCAATGTTCTCGGAAAGCCCATCCCTTTTTTCAAATTCTTCTTTCACTCCTGCAGGCACCCTATTCACAGGACACTTAAAATTAATGTAGTGAGTGTACTCGTATCGCCGGACTGTCAGAAAGAACAGAGCTCAGAAGACGATATAGGCTCCCAGAAGTAAAGGGTCCATGATAAGCCAGTAAACGGGAAAAAACACTGACAGAGCCCCAAGAACAGTAACCGCCTTTTCAAAGGGGCTGTAAGGGCCGGAAAGGGCTTTAAAGCTTTTTGGCACTCCAGAAAGCATCATGCATTTTACGGAACTTTTACTCTAGATGTAGTAAAAGCAGTGAGTGCAGGCAAACCGGGATTCGATGCTCAGGAAGAAAAAAAGGGATATTCCTATGTAAACTGCTACCCATTTGAGCGAATCCCTGGCAACTGCAAGAGAACCGATCAGGAAAGGAATCATATTGATGAAGTTCCAATAGAGGCGATCTCTGGTAGAGTGTTTTATTTTTAGAGGAATTGGGGTACCTGAGGAGGAGATGGAGAAGTTTTAGAAAAGAAAAGGTAAAAAGTTTGGATTTCTCGGAGTTTTCCAGAAAAAGGTTTTCTATGGGAGGCCTTTAAAACATTCAGTCCTATATAGAGGCAAATTTTGCTATGTTTTGGTCTCGAATGCTTAAATCCGGAAAAACTTCATTCAAGCAACAGAATTGTGAAAAAGCTATTTCGGAAGTGATTTCAACCCCCAAACAATAATAGAATTCACATATAGTCACGCCTATAATTGCTGCAATAAAAACCACTTTATATCTCATCTAATTTACTATATATTAAATAAGTCAACAACTAAAGGACACGACCCAAATTTTATTCCTCAATTTAGCTCTGTTTCAAAAATGAAATTATAAGAAGTTAAGAAGATGGATACGAATTATTTTGAAGATATTATAACCCAAAAAATCTCATTCAATAAAAATATATACTTGAAATCTCAATATAATTGTTTGAAATCAAACTAAAATCAGCATTCAAAAAAACTAAGCAACATAAATATATTAAAACCGACATAGTAAGAATGCTGTAGATTTGAAATCTTGGAATTGCAACAGAAGGCAGGGGCAAGCATCCTACCAAAAAGGAAAAATTTCCAATATGGGAAATAAGATTTCCTTTCTGAGAAATTTTCAAATAGATTTCTGGAAAATAGGAAATGAAAATAACACTAATGTAGAAACCTGCCTGATTCAAGATAAAAAATATATATCCATAGACAAAATATTGATTGTTGGTTTCATTTGATCGAACTTAGCAAAATAAATCAAGAGCATAGAAGTCAAAGACTGAAAACCCAGACATTAGCCTGGGAGGACGTCGCGTGATAAGTCATGAAGAACATGCTTAAAACTACAGTTTTGCTTGCCGCTCTTACAGGTCTCCTGGTTCTGATAGGAGATTTTTTCGGTGGTACAAGCGGAATGATCATTGCATTCCTGTTTGCAGTAATTATGAATTTCGGAAGTTACTGGTACAGCGACAAAATAGTGCTCAAGATGTACAGGGCAAAGGAGGTTTCCCCAGCGGAAGCTCCGAACCTGCACAGGATTGTCGATGGCCTCGTTATGAGAGCAGGAATGCCAAAACCTAAAGTGTACATCGTAGAATCCGGAATGCCGAATGCCTTTGCAACCGGGAGAAACCCACAAAATGCGGCTGTGGCTGCTACAACTGGAATTCTTGAATTACTCTCTTATGAAGAAATGGAAGGTGTGCTGGCACACGAACTTGCACATGTGAAGAATAGGGACACCCTGATAAGTACTATAGCTGCAACCCTTGCAGGTGTTGTCACAATGATGGCTAGATGGGCCCAGTGGGCTGCAATTTTCGGCGGCATAGGCGGCAGGGACGAAGACGACAATGGAGGCGTCATAGGTCTCATTGCAATGGCAATTTTAGCACCTATAGCTGCAATGCTGATCCAGCTTGCAATCTCAAGGTCAAGAGAATTTGCAGCTGACGCAGAAGGGGCTAATATCTGCAAAAAACCCTGGGCTCTTGCCGATGCCCTTGAAAAGCTTGAATACGGGAACTCTCGCTACAGGCCGAAAGTCTCAGATGTGCAGGCAAGGGAAAGCAGCGCCCACATGTTTATTGTCAACCCTTTAAAGGGAGGAACGATCCAGTCTCTCTTCAGTACTCACCCTGTTACCGATGAGAGGGTAAAACGCCTTAGAGCAATGAGGTTCTGAGAATAGCTCTCAACCCTTATTCCTTAATTCTTTTATTTTTATTCTTTTTCTTCAATTTTATTTGATCTATTTTTCCAAATCTTTCTTTTTCCGGAATTCTTTTAAATCAAGCGTGCTATATGTTATCAAGCTACAAGATACGATTTTAGAGCATATCTTTAGAAAACAAGTATAAAAGAAAGTGATGAAGAAAGAAAAAAGATAAACAGTAAGGACGAAAAGGGAATTTATGGATTTGATGGGAGTAATTGAGTTTTTAATTATATTTAAGATGTTTAATCTTGTTCAAGTTAGTAACAAATTGAAAAATTATCAAAAATTATCTACTTAGAAGGCTAGAAGTAGCACCTGAATCTCATAAAAATCTAAATAAAAATTGAAGAGATCTGGTACATATGCGTGTTTCTATCAATAAATCCTCAGTCAAAGGGGAAGTTTTTGCCCCACCTTCAAAGAGTTATACTCATAGGGCTATAACCCTGGCAGCTCTCTCAAATGAGTCAATCATCAGGCGTCCCCTGATTTCAGCCGATACGCTTGCTACAATCCGAGCTTCCGAGTTGTTTGGGGCTTCGATTGAATGGAAAGAAAACAGGCTTATTATCCAGGGAGTAAATGGAAAACCAAGTGTCCCGGAAGATGTAATTGATGCTGCGAATTCAGGGACAACCCTCCGCTTCATGACCGCAATAGCAGCTCTTGCCAATGGCATTACAGTGCTTACCGGAGATGCATCTCTTCGTACCCGGCCAAATGGGCCTCTTCTTGAAGTCCTCAATAGATTAGGAGCAAAAGCCTGCTCCACTCGAGGAAACGAGAAAGCTCCACTTGTTGTTAAAGGCGGACTTAAGGGACAACAGGAAGTGAGTATTGATGGCTCTGTTAGTTCTCAGTTTATCTCAGCCCTTCTAATAGCCTGTCCACTTGCCGAAAATAGCACCACGCTCTCCATTGCAGGGAAGCTTAAGTCAAGACCTTATGTGGAAGTAACCCTTGAAATGCTTGAACTAGCAGGCGTTAAAGTCCATACCGATGACAGTGATGGTACCAAATTTATAACCCCGGGAAAACAGAAGTATGATTTCAAAGATTACACGGTTCCAGGTGACTTTTCCTCTGCATCCTACCTGCTTGCAGCCGCAGCCATGATTAGTGGATCTGAAGTTACAGTCAAAAATCTCTTCCCTTCAAAACAGGGAGACAAGGTAATTATTGAAACTCTGAGTCAAATGGGAGCAGATATCACCTGGGATAAAGAAGCAGGTATTGTGACCGTCCGAGGAGGGAGAAAATTAAAAGCCATAACCTTTGATGCAGGGGCAACTCCTGACCTTGTTCCGACTGTTGCTGTCCTTGCTGCAGTTGCTGAGGGCACGAGCAGGATTGAAAATGCCGAGCATGTCCGATATAAAGAAACGGACCGACTTCATGCTCTTGCAGCCGAACTTCCAAAGTTTGGAGTTCAGCTTAAAGAAGAGAAGGACAGTCTAACCATCACAGGAGGAAAACTGAAAGGAGCAGCAGTTCACGGCTGGAATGACCACAGGATTGTTATGTCCCTTGCACTTGTAGGGATGATGGCAGGAAATACAACGATTGATACAACTGAATCTGTATCTATCTCCTATCCTGACTTCTTTAAAGACCTGGTAAAACTTGGAGCAAAAATTGAAAAAAGATCTAAAGAGTAAGTTGAAAAATACAACCTAGATTTCTAAATACAGATTAGATGCTTATGAACTACTCTTACTAACGCTTGAGCCTGTAAGCTCAGTCTTTTGAAGGAGGAGCTTCTTGCTTTAATCCACAGAGTAACCTCTACCAGTCCATAGGCTCATTCCCTCGTTCCAAGATATCAGTTACGCTTTTCTTTAGGTACCTTACGACTTTCAAAATGCTTCACACCTTATTGTTAAATACAGATTTAATTTCACTGTAATAACTGATAATGAAATGAATCCTCAGACTTTCAATATTCTCCTTTTTAAATTGACCTCAATCAGTCAAAGAAATCATTTACCTCCTAAATGACTCTGAAATAAAATTAAGGGACAATAAGAAATAACATACTACTTATAGAAAAAATTCCATAATTAAGTATATGGAAATAAGGTGTAGGTGTGGAGATAAATGTATAAGGCCTATTTCAAAAACAATAAAAGACATTGAGTTATTCTATAAACCGTGTAACGATTGTAAAACAGAAGAAATAAAGAAATTTTCTCCTTTAGCAGAACAGATTAACTTAGATAAAATAAATAACTATTTTGGAAGTTGTAAATGCGGTAAGAGGCATCTTGATATTGTAATGTCTCACGTGCTAAAAGTAATGATCGATGAAGGAATAAAAGATAAAAAATCTAATTTAAGAAATTCATGTGTTCCTCTTGTGACTCCTGGCTATCCAACTAATTCTGTTCCATATTTGCCTAAGGATTCTTTAGTAATATTATCTAATGAAGCAGATAAAAGGTGTGCTGAAACAATTGTAAAAGAAGTAGGGGAAGTTAAAGGAGTTTTAAGGGGAGATGTAAGAAAAACTGTGGGTATAAAAGATTCTGATTCTAATCCTCATGTATATGAACTTCTTGCTGGATGCGATTTGAGATGTGATATAATACAGACTCCTTATGGGGTTTTAGGAATATATAAATATCAGCATGAAATTCATATAGAGTTTCCAAAGATAAAACCACCCAAGATAGAGATACTTGAAAAAGCTTTGAAAAATTTTGATATGCCTACTGTTCTTGATTGTACATGTGGACCCGGAACTTTAGGAATCACATGCCTTAAAGCCGGAGCGCGAAAAGTAGTTTTTAATGATATATGGAACCCTGCAATAAAAACTACTTTGATTAATTTAGAAGCTAATGGATTCCCAGTCAAACCTTCAGGTAGTGAAGATGAATTAATAGCATCTGGAGACAAATTTGAAGTTTACAGCACGGATATAAGAGAATTAGTGAATTGTTTGGATGAAAAATTTGATATTTGTATTGTAGACATATTTCCGGGGGTAGATACAATAGAATTTGTGGAAGCTGCAAGCAAGTTAGGGAAAAAAGTTGTCGTGATTTGAAGTAGGATTATATGAGCCTAGAATGAGGAAGAATATTGTTTCAAGACCTTATCAAATTAAAAGCTAAAACCGATGAAATACAGAGATTTTACGTTAAAACTACATATAAAGAAAAAGGGTTCCGTTACAAAAAATTCAAAAAATATGTAAATCTATAAGTAATGAATAAAAATAAAAATATTCAAGGAAAATGTATCAATATTATAAAAAACTAAACCATATAAAAGTAAACCAAACAATTGATTAATGTATTTGACTTTATTAAAAACAGAGTAGTTTAGATCATTTATTTGTCCTTTACTTTTATATAGATTTCATCAATTCTCCACAAAACGTTTGTTGGTCTTAAATGTCTTCTGATCTTCTTTTCTATTTCAGGAGAATATTGATGCACCCATCTCATTATAGTACTATGGTCAACTTGAATTCCTCTTTCTATCATCATTTCCTTCAAATTTCTATAGCTTAATGGGAATTTTACGTACCATCTGACATTCGATAGAATAACTTCTCCTTCATAATGCTTCAATTTAAAGGAATTAGACAGCATATTACTATCTTTGGTTTTCTTTTTATTCTATTGTGTCATTAGAAAAGATTTTTTTGCAACGGAACCCGAAAAAATGGTGTAGAAAAAAGAGACAAAAAGTAGGCCAGAAGGCCTACTCTGTTTCAATGTATTAGTTATTGAGTTTATTTCGCTGGAATGACGAGGGATCTCTCACCAGCAGGCACGAACTCTCTCATGGCACCGCGGCCGAACTCTTTCCTGGGATCAGCGAAGTTGAAGGGCAGGAGGTCGTCAGCGAAGCAGACCTTGATGAGTGGGTTGACGGTGAATGCGTCTCCACGGCCTGAGTGGGCTGCCTGAGCGATACCTGCGTATCCACCCTGGTGACCGACGTTCATTGCGTAGTTGGGGTAGTTTGGACCACGGAGTTCGTCTGGGAGACCTTCGTCGCCCTGGTAGGATAGAACGTTTGTGGCACCGCACTGGTCCTGCAGGTCGTATCCAAAGAAGCCGAGACGGCCCCATGCTTCCTTGTGGAGGTACATGGAGAGGTACCAGCCAGAGAGACCAGCATTTGCGTTTGCAGTTGCAAGGGCAGTTGCGACACCGGCTGCAGCTGCGAGCACGGTTGCTCTCTGGGATCCACCGAAGTGGTCTTCAAGGGCAGTCGGGAACTTCTCGTAAGTCTCGATACCATAGAGTGTGGACTCGGTTGCGATATCCTTTACGACATCGAGGGTTGCCTTTACCTTGTTGTCAGTGCCTATGTTTGCAGCTCCATTGTACTTGTCGTTGATGTAGTCAACGTTGTAGTACACGTTGTTGTCAAGGATGTCGTCAGTGTATGCAGCTGTTGCATACTGAGTGAACCCGACACCACCGGACATGTAGGATCCGAGCCAGATCTGGTCGTAGAGCATACAGCCTGCACCGACGACTTCAAGGGCTACCTTTGCTGGGTCGTCAAGGACTGTGCGGCTTGTCTGGATGATGTCTGACAGGTGACCGAAGGACAGTCCACCGGGCTCATTGGGGCCACGTGCACGCCTTGCTGGAAGCATTTCACCCATTGAGACCAGAGCTGCGTGCTTTGCAGCGAAAGACAGGTCAGCGACGGCTGCTTCACCGGCGCACATTGAATATGCGGAGATGAAAGACATACCGATCTGCATGGCTGCCCACCTGGAAGTCTGAGCACCGTCAGTTGTTCTGGAGACAATTGTTGGAATATGGATTGCCTGCCAGGAAGTCTTGCCGATGGAGGCCTTAATCTGAGCTGCCTGTTCTTCTGGGAATTCCTTGTTGATATCAATAAGGAACTGCTTGTCAATTTCATCTGCAAGTGTGTCGTCACCTGTGAAGACTTTCACGAAACAGTCGTCAACAAGAGCAGGGTGAGTTTCGACCATCATTTCCTGAACCACTGCTGCACCGGGCATGGCATGGTTAAGGACTTCAAGGTAATGGTTGATGGTTTCAGGGGTAACTTCCTTGCCCAGCCTCTTCTCAAGTGTTTCATGGGCCATGTCAAGACCGACAATACAGGTTCTCCTGATGTCGTCCCACATCTGCTGCATTGCAGCATTGTTGACATAGTGAAGGTCATCAGGTTCTGCAATAATGTCAGTGCCGGAGATGGTGTAAGGAGTAATTGCACGCTGGCCGAGAGGAGCACCTGAGTGCATCATTGGGTTGTAGAATGCAAGGCCTCTCTTCTCTGCTATTTCCTTTCCGGCTTTGATCATTTCGACCTTTCTTGGGTCCTGCTCAGGACCTAGCCTCAGGAACTTGGCTGTCTTGCCGGAGATGTCGCCGCCACTTTGCTGGTTTGAACCAAATTCCTGTGTGAATTTGACTTCCATTGATTTTTTAAATTTTGAAAAAATATCTGCTGCCATTGTGGTCACCTCATTTCGGCTGGAATCCGTATTTTGTTCTCTCATCGAATATCCTGTGTACCCATTCAACGACTTCTGCGTCGTCCCTGAAAGCTACGTTGTCCACACGGTAAATGGTGGTTCTCTTTGCAGCTTCTTCACTGGACATGGGTTTGCCGAGGTCAACTTTTCTGTCGAGTGGGATTGCAACCTGGTCTTTGTCCATTATGATGGTGCCGTTTTCAAGCCTTCTCCTGTCAAGCATGTCGAACATTACACCGTCTTCTTGGAGACGAACAGAGTGACCGTGCACAGTTGCACCACGCATACCTGCAAGTGCGTGGTCAGAGATTTCAGTTTCCATCTGAACCTTTGCACACTGTTCCATGTCTCTTTCACGGGCTTCAACAATCTGACGGCCGGAAAGGGTACCTGGGTCTACACCTCTGAAGTTGATTGCTGCGAAGTATGATCTGAAGTACGGGGTTGCAGGCGCGTTGTACATTGAGTCAGTAAACTGGACATATCTGACTCTGTCACCAGCCTTTGCACCTGGTGTAGCTTCAACATTCTCACGGGTCGAACATGCGGGTTCTCCCATCTCTGCAAGTGGGGGGTGGGTGCTTGGATAGTCACTCCCTGGGGCACGGTGCCCGAGAATTGCTGTTAAGTCTTCGTCTGAAATTTCCCTGAGTTTCTCAAGTTTTCCAGACATGTGCTTTCTTCTGTTAGCGCCAACTGATGTTGCGCCTGGATAAAATTGTCTTTCGTAAGCCATCTCATGCAACTCCTTTATTATCTTCTAACTGGTCTAATGTAGTCTTGACATATTTAACGATTAAATTTAGTTTGTCCCTGGGACAGGAATCACCGCGTGTAACTCCGCTCACCATATCCATAACAATTCCTTTTGTACGGATATTTTCATCCCTTGGCATCACTAATCTCGTCTTAATTCCTGCCTCTGCAAAATCCTCAAAATCTACTGGGATCTGGCTGACTACAATCGCCGGAATATTAGCCTGACTTAGGATTTCCCTAGTTTTTCTAACCACATGATCCTTGATATTTCCGAGGTGAATAACAGCCAGTTTGTGCATTTCAATCTGTGCAACTTCTACTGGACTCAGCACAAAAGATCCGGTCCTCATACCTGACTCAGGAATTCCAGAGCCTGAATAGAGTACCAACACACTCACCTGAATGTTCTCTTTCCTCATCCCATATGTGATCTCACATACCGGTTTTGTGATATGTCTCTGTCCGGGACTCATTGCAATAGCTACGACCTCAGCACGGCCGGCTTCCGAGAGAGTACCTCGTTGGGCAAGCCCTCCCCCCTTGCCAAGCCCTGCGCCGCATCGGCAATCAACTACCTGCGTTTCCCGATCGATCATCATACCTTTTCACTCATCTTTATTCTCTTTTTCTTTTTGTTCCTCTTGCTTCTCGATAAAAATGAGCTGGTCTATCTTGGCTTTAGGATCTACCATACCAAGCAACCTGGAATCTGCCTCAGGACCAAGTTTGGCATAGTCAGTTACAGTAGGCTTCTTTTTGAGAAAATGTCCTTCCCTGAATTCAAAGGGGAACGGAAGCAAATTTTTGCATACTTCCCTGAGCTTTTCTTTAGCTTCGGCGTTTGAAAGTTCAACCCTGATCCTGCCTACACAGATCTTCAATTCAATAACTTGATCTCCAATCTGAATAGGCTTTCTAAGTGGATGTTCCACTTTTTCCCCTGTGCCAGGGCCGGCAGTCACCCTTTCAGGCAGCCTGTTGCCCTGCACCATGACGCGGATTACCCCGTCCACCTTGTAGATCTCAGTCATGAGTTTCTGAGCTGTTTCAGGAGACAGGATTCTACTGGGAAAAATTTCGATTTGGATAGAATCTTCTGTATTTGAAGCAGAGTCTGACATCGTTAGACCTTTTGAGTTTGTGTTTAGAGCGCTCCTGCAACTGCCTTAATCGGCTCGCGGAATTCCCCGATCGATCCGAACACATCGCCGATAATGCCTGATGTTGCTTCGATTGTGAACATCTGGGTACCTGCATCAAGAGCTACTGCTGCGCATACGCAGGGGATTGCAAATCCTCTGGAGTGCCTGGTAACGACGTGGTTACCGTTGAAGACACCAGGTCCACCGCCACCATAGATAGAGTGGCTGAAGAATGAGAATCCTACTGCGACACCCTGTACTTTACCATAGTCGCACCCTGGGAGACCGGTTTCTTTCTCAAGGATGTCGTTGAAGTAGAGCAGTGTTGAGGAGACGTTCTGAGCTGCACGTCCTGCACCACAGTTCACCATGGTGGCTGCAAGGGTACCGACTGCTGCACAAGCATTCCACATGGGGACATCGTTTGCCTTATAGAAGTTGTATCCAGAGGGAGCAGTCTTGTCAACGGAGATAATACCATCTTCAATTGCCCTGCGTACAACTGACTCGATAACAGTTCCAATGGTACCGTTCTTACCATTTTCCTTTACAATGTCATATAAGAGATTGTTGGCGTTAAGACCCTGGTATGCAAGGCCGAGGAGCTGTTGCCTCTCAAAAATACCTACTGCTCCACCCATCTCGAAGATACCAGCCTGCTCGTAGATAGAAGAAAGAGCTGATGCGTTCATTGCATTCCGGTTGGTAATTGCTGCAACGTGGTTGGCCATAATGTTCCTAAGGGAGAAGCCAAGACCTTCATTGTTCTGGGGAATGTTCAGGATACCTGCAACGTTTCCGCCCATCAGGTCCATTGTCTGTGGGTAGCTTCCCCAGATAGCGCCCTTTACGATAGGAGCATCAAATGGGTCAGTTTCGAACATGTCAATAATAGTCTGGGTGACTGCTGCTGCACCGACTGTGGTTGCGGACATGTAGTCGGCACCAGCAAGAATTCTGGACTGTGGAACCTGGATCAACAGGCTCTTGCCGCCTTTAAGAACTCTGACATTTGCGTCGTCGCCTTCATTAACTTTGATAAGATCCTTAACATTTGCTGCAATAGCATCAACATTGCCTACGATATCATAGTTAAGCCCACGGCCTAAGATCTGACGGCCCTTGCCGCCCATCTTGCCGCTGGCAAGTGCGCCCTGAATACCTGCGAGGTTGACTGCAACGGACCTCTTGGTGTCCATGATAATCTTTTTAATTGCTGCGTTTCTTGTTGGAGCAATATTCATAATGTCGACATTGCTCTCGAGCAATTTTCCTCTGTCGTCGTAGATGTCTACTGTGTCAGACACTTTAATTTCCTCCTTAATTTATTAAAATCGTTTTGGGACTGGTCACCTAATCAAGTGCTTTTGCACTTAATAAATCAAATACCGCGTCGTTTTTAAGTGTCCACTTTCCCAATGTAAATCTCATTCGTTTAGAAGGTACTTAAATCTTTTGTGTTCTCCGCTCAATGAATTCGTCTATTTTTTTAAAATGGATTTTATTAATCTGGAATCTATTTTTATAGAATTATATAAAAAAACGATATCAATAGAAAAACCAAATTTTAATATTACTTAAAGTCAGCAAAAAAGAACAAAATTACTTGATATGTAAATTATATAAGATAATAGAAAGTTCATATTAATATTTTTAATATGATATTTCGTTATCAAAGAGTCATACCAAAAAGATTTAGTAATATCCTAACAATACGAAAGTTTAATATGGAAGTAGTTGTCGATGTAGGTGGAAATCCAGGGGTAGACTGTAGAGGCTTTTGTAAATATTGTTATTTTAAAAAGGTCAAAAACATCCAAGCTCTGGGCTGCAAGTACTGTCTTCCTTTCAAAAAAGGATGTGACTATTGTACCCGCAGTGTAAAGGAATCATACTCAGGCTTCAAACCCCTTCAAATTGTACTGGAGGAAACCGCAAGAAAACTCTATTTCGCAAATGGAGAAATAAAAAAATTCACTATCAGCGGAGGAGGCGATTTAAGCTGCTACCCAGAACTGAAAAAACTTGTAGAATTTCTATCTCAGTTCAGAATTCCTATTCATCTAGGGTATACAAGTGGAAAAGGTTTTGGCAAGCCTGATGATGCCTCATTTTACATAGACCACGGAATCACAGAAGTGAGCTTTACAGTCTTTGCTACTGATCCGGATCTAAGAGCTGAGTATATGAAAGATCCAGAGCCTGATGCTTCTTTACAGGTTCTTCGAGACTTCTGTGCTCATTGTGAAGTATATGGAGCGATTGTGCTTATTCCTGGAGTGAACGACGGAGAAGTCCTTAATAAGACCCTAAATGACCTTGAAACCATGGGTGCAAAAGGAGCAATCCTGATGAGATTTGCAAACTTTCAGGAAAACGGACTTATCCTGAACAATGCTCCTATTATTCCGGGCATCATCCCACATACCGTTCAAGAATTCACAGAACTTGTACGTAACTCTGCAGCAAAGCACCCTTCTATGAGGATTACAGGGACCCCACTTGAAGATCCCCTAATTGGTTCTCCTTTTGCCATCCGGAATATTCCCGAAGCTCTTGAGAAACTCCCTAGAACTACAAAAAGAGCCACTATTATTACAGGCCAGATAGCAGCCTCAAGGCTGAGAGAAATCTTTGAGGCTCTTGGAGGTTCCGTGAATATCGTAGCCCTGGAAAAAGACATAGGATGCCTTATTACTCTTGAAGATTTCAAAAAGTTAGATCTTTCGGAAGTAAGCGAAACTGTTTTCATCCCAGGAAGAGCTTTTGCGCATGATATGGAAATAAAAGAAGCTCTCAGGAAGGACGGGGTTGATAGACTTATTCGCAGGGGCCCTGAGCGTCTTTCTGTAGACGGAGAAATGTCAATAGGCATGAGTCGAGAAGAGGTTCTGGAACTAGAAATTGAAAACTTTACGGAGCTTATAGGGCAGATCAATTCCCTTGGGCTGCCTGTGAAATAAATCAAACTAAAATTAAAACTCCAGCTCAGATCTGAGAAAGAAAGAAAAAAACCTAGAACTATATGAAAAAAAATGTACCGTGACAATACAGATAATCAAACAGATAACAAATAAATCATTATATAATTATATAATTACGTTGAAAATATATAGAGAATATTAATTCAATAGAGAGAAAACTCACCAATCCGGAATAATTGAAATCTAAAAAGAGAGTTTTCTCCAGAAGGATAATAGGACATTACGCTGTAAAATCAGAGAACCAATTAATAAATGTTTCTGTACTTTTGGACTCTTAAAGTGCCCTATCTTCTACCAATCAATCAATATAAATTTTTAAATAATGAAGTATTTCCTTTTCAGCCAGTCTTAGCGCGCGGGCCCGTACATAAAGTCTGAAAGTCCAAGTTGTTTAATCCTATGATTTTCGAATAAAGAACATATATCTTTATCCAGAAGCTCAATTCTCTGTCGGGTATAGCTGGAAACTCCATACCTTTCCCCGATTTCTTTTGAAACCTCAAGATATTTACGGACCGCTCCCTCATACACAGTCAGTACGACATTACCTCCGCATTTAGGGCATGCCCCGGTTAACGGAGGACGTCTGAATTTCTCTCCACATTTTATACAGCGCATCCGCTGCCTGGAAAAGGAGCGGAGATTCCCAAGAAGATCAGGAAGAAAGTGAGACTTGAGCACCCTTTCAGCCACATCAGGAGCATCTACAGCCCTGATTTTATTAGCAAGAGTGAGTTGTGCCTCCATTTTTTCTATCATGCTTCCAAGGGTCTTATACGAAGAATTGAGCGGCCCTGCAGCAATATCCTTAGTATCATGTGTAAACATGAAATGGTCGTACTGTTCTGGCGTTCCAAGCCGACTACTAACCAGATCCATAATACTTTCAAGTTCTGCGGGATTTTTTAGTTCTTGGGTAGCCCTATAGAACGCAAGCGGATATCTTGCAGACACATCTATATTATGCGCCTCTTTATCGACTTCTTTGGGATCGATCCTGGTAGTAAGTACAAGAGGGGCATCCATTTTTCCACCCCTTTTGTCAGGGAGATAAGACCTTGAGAAATTAAGAATCCCATCCATAAGGAGCATTATGCAATCTTCATCGCCATCGCAATTCCTGCGTTTTGAAGCATGAAAGAAAGGATGAGCATAGCCGACTGAAGCTTTCGTAAAGCCTACCAGACGTGCTAGGACGCCTGCGGAAGTATGCGGAGCAAGCCCAATAAGCAATACGCCCACCAAATCCTGGATTGTCTCGGCATTGTAATAGGGCTCAACCTTGTAATACTTTACAAGCAGATCGTCCACATATTTTGCCGTACGCAGCATATACTCGGCTCCATCATAAGAAATCACAAGATCCTGGACCTTCAGGCAGACAACCTGATCATCTCTCTCAAGAGGGTTTCCGTAAATATCCTCCACGTACCCAAGTTCCCGGAGTTTGGCTGCCGTTATCCCGATTTCATCGGCCCTGATATGTGTAAGTGGAATGTCTGACATATCGTAACGGACAGTCCCATCTTTAAAAATATAGACGTCATGTATCGCCCGCAAAATTCCCTTTTCCAAAGGTTCTGGAGTCATCTGCCCGTTCATAAGCCGTTTTACGCCTTTTATAAGGCCCATTTTTTCCCTTTCCCCTAAATTTTCAAAAGCCTGCTTGTAAATGGAACGAAAATCCAGTTTGATGTTTGTAACAGAAGTTAACTTTCTACCGCACTTAGGGCAGGTTTCAGAACCTCGGACCTCAATTTTACAGCGGGGACAGGAGAGTTTGGGATGGGTATATTCTCCACATTCACAACGCCAGAAATAGGCCTCTTTCCCACAGGCAGGACATTCCCTGAGTCCCATTTCCACTTCAATTTCGCCAATTTTCCCATTCATTGAGGCCAGGTAATCTGAAGCAGATACGAGATTCCGCGTAATTCCCCCGGCATTGCTAATCGGAAAGAGAACCTGGGCTGCAGGAGACATCTTTCGCAGGTTGGATTTTTCTGGTCTTCCCATCCTTGCCCCTATTCTTGAAGGAGCCCTAGGGAAAACATTAAATCCGCTTAAAAGAGCTGCGGCATCCACCATATTCTCAGTATCAGGCATTCGAACTTTTTCTTTCAGGTGACGGTCAAGCCCAAGGCAGAGAATAAAAGGAAGAGCTTCTTCAATCAGGATTGTCTCAGTTTTTACCCTGTGAAATACAAGAAGTTTTTCCAATACGAATTTGATACCCCTTTCCAGGCAGGCTTTCAGAGGCAGCCCAAGAATTCCACTTTCAATCGAGAAGCTTCCCTTCTCAGCCACGAATTCCCTTAAAGCTTCAAATTCACTTCGGTTTATATCGTGCCAGAGATACGTGAATTTTGGATGTAGAGGAACATCGTATTCCTCCGCAAGCCTGAGAGCCAGAGCTGCAGAAGGATTTTTCAATTCATCTTCATGGATTGCCTCAGGGCAGGCTGCTTCATAGTCATAATGCCACCATTCAAAAACATAAGGTGAAGGCATAAGAGGATGGTTGTTTTCCAGAAAATCCCCATAATTAATCAGGATTTCCCCAATATCTACTATTACCTCGACCTGTGGGCGAAGCTCATAAGCTTCCTCTATATTATCTACTCGGACAAGGTCTCCAGAATAAAGGCGCACTGTTGGCCCTTCTATCGAGTCTACGGCAGACATGCCTGCGGCTTTTCCAGGTCTTTCAACCTTGAGCTGAGTTCCGTTAGTGACAAAATCGTCGAGTAAAACCATAGTAGACGGATTGATCCCTGCAGCCGCAAAAGAGGTATTTCTGGATCGCCCATAACGGAGCCTGAACCCTCCTGGCCTTGAGGGATGGGAAAATACCGGTCTGCCTGCAATCAGGTCCCTTATATATTTATCCTTTGGCTTAACTGCATTTTTCAGGTCATCTTCTTCATCACCTCCGCCTTTTGAACCCCCTATAAGGATTTCCAGCCAGTCCCATCCATCCATATTCAACTTATTGACATGTCTCTGAATCTTGGGTGCCTTGAGTGCTAGCCCTTCGGCAAGTACAAGGCACATTCCCCCTCTGACACGATTTGTCCCAATCCTTTCTAAATCCCTGTGCCCTTCTACCTCGGCATCTTCGGTTGGGTCACCATCAATACAAACAGGACAATTTCTGACTATCAAACGAATCTCGTCTTCCGAGGGCGTATACTGCAGGCTTGAGACTCTCTTGTAAAGTAGAATCTCTTCCACATAACGTTCTACTTCCTCAGGCCTTGGCTTATAGCGGTCAATCCCTATCCCACGCCTTACATAATCGCCAACGAGCACGGAAAGTGCCTGGGCGGTCCCACCTGCACTCCTAATCGGTCCTGAGTAAAAAATTCGGATGTATTGTGAACCATCGTCGTTCGTTCCCAATTCAACCTTGTCAATGCCTTCAATTGGGGCTGCAACCACTCCTTCCGTAAGGGTAGCCATGGAAACTCGAATCGCAGCTTCAACTGCATCCTTTTTTGTCACAAAGTTTCCAACCTCTCCTTCAGCTACCTGACGCCCAATTTCGAGAGCAGCTTCTTCCCTGGACATCTTTGTTTCAAGCTCTCGAAGCTTTGCAGCGACTCCTTCTACTCCTATAAGGTTCTCAACCCTATCCGCAAGATCCTTAGCAAGTGGAATTTCTACTATGGGTTTTGGATCTCCTCCATGAGCTCGAGCTGTATTTGCGATCTCGATAGCTTCTTTGAGCCTTGCTTCAAGTTCGTTGAAGTATCCATGCATTTCCTTACTTGCAATAGTTTCTCCCATTTGAAAGCTCCTTTAAAAAAGAAAATCGGTATTATCTTTACCTGCGAAGAGACCCGGATGCCAGGATACCCGAAATTGCAGTTATAAGAAGGACAAACATGCCCGTCCAGAGAAGATAGCTCCCTGCCTTTTCCATACCCAGAACCGTCAAGAGCAAGCCAGCAGCCAGCACTACAAGGTTAATCTTATTTATTCTTTTATTCTGACTTACGACTTTATTATAAGCCTGCATTTTTGCCAGATTTTTCTTTTTTTCTGCTTTCAAAACTATCTCTCTCAAACATTAAACTGAATCTTCAATCCTGTATTACAACTCTGTGTTGCAACTGAGCTATAACCCTTTATTACAATTGAGCTCAAACAAAAAGTTTTATGGAAGATGCCTCCCTCAGTCGGTTAATGAGCGCCTCCCCAAGTCCTGAATGGCTGAAAGATCCATCAGCCACGATTACATCCAGTGCCTTACTGTCAAGCTTTCTGAGCCCTTCAAAGAGTCTCCTGGCAGCTATTTCTGGCTTTTTCCTGGACCCGAGTAAAAAGCACTCATCTGGACCTAGATTTTTCAAAGCAAGGAGAACTGAAATTTCTTCACGGGATTCCTCACTGAGGAGAAGCCCGATTTTCTGCCCTTTGCTCCTGTAACCTTCAAGTAGCTTAACAAGCTTTTCCGAAACCGGTTTACCTTCCCCTTCAACAAGCACGACTTTCGTATCAGGAGTATAGTGCCCGTATTTCTGACCTGCCTCCTTTTCCAGCAGATCTGATTCATTTCCTACTTCGCTGTTTTTGTATCCTGACCTGACCTTTCCTATAACGCTTTCAAGCTCATGAATACTCACGGCTCCTGGCCTGAGTACAACAGGGGGCTTGACAGTCATATCAATTACAGTTGACTCAAGACCTATTGCAGCCTCCCCAGCATCAAGAATTGCATCAATCCTGCCAGTAAGATCCGATATAACATGGGCTGCAAGACTGGGACTGGGCTTTCCTGAGAGGTTGGCACTTGGAGCAGCAAGAGGGGTGCCTGCCCTTTTTATAAGTTCCAAAGGAATTTTGTGATCAGGCATGCGAACCCCTATTGATGCCAGGTTCCCTGAGGTAATGGAGGGAACTATATCGTTTTTCTCAAGGATAATCGTAAGAGGACCAGGCCAAAAAGCATCCATAAGCCTGAAAGCGTTCATCGGGACATTTCTTGCTACTTTCTTAACATCTTCCCTTGAATGAACAAGAAGGCTAAGGGGATTTCCTGGAGGGCGTTTTTTTGCCTCGAAAACCTTCAGGACTGCCTCTGGATTAAGGCCGTTAGCTCCAAGCCCGTAGACTGTTTCCGTGGGGAAAGCTACAGTTCCGCCGCTCTTGATAATCGCTGCCGCCCTGTCAAGGAGGGAATCAAAATTTTCTTCGGAAACCCGGAAAACCAGGGTCTTTATTCTATTTCCGTTTTCTGCCTGCACTAGGGATAAACACCTTTCCGATTATATTCCTGTTGTTCTTTTTCCAGCTTTATTTCTTCAGCCACTTATCCAAGGCAACTTCAAGTTCTTTGTGGTTTTTTGCATATTCCTGCAGGCTAACTCCCTCAAGAGCTGCTTCAAGTGCCTGCCTGCAGGCAGTGGCTCCGGCTGCCGTACCCATAGGGTGTGCGTGAATTCCGCCGCCGAACTGCATAATAACACCTTTTCCGAAGATAGCATACAGATCAGGAATCATAGTCGGAGCAAGTCCTCCGGACGCAACCGGGAACATAGGCTTCAACCCTCCCCAATCCTGAGCAAGAACATGCTGGCTTTCATCCGCAGGCACTTTGTCAAGCACACACTCGTCTCGAAGAGCTAGAACCTCATGCTTTTCCCCATGCATCTTCCCGACAACCGTACCTATGTGAAGCTGGTCAAGTCCAATGAGCCTACAGAGCTTGGCAACAACAAGCATGCTTATCCCATGGCGTGGGTTACGGGTATAGGCTGAATGCATGCAGCGATGGGCATGAAGCGCCAGACCTATGTCCTCGGACTCCTCCCTCAGGGTTTGAAGCGCAGTCCAGCCTGCAGGCACAACATCAACCATTGCATAGCTTGCCCCCAAGTCTTTAAGAATATTCATGCGGCGAATCATTTCCTTACAGGTCGGGGCAGTAATGTTGCAGAGATACATTTTGCGTTCTCCTGTTTCAGATTCTGCCTTTTCTGCAAGCTTAAGAGTGAATTTAGCTCTTTTTTCAAAGCTATTAAATTTTTGGTCTGTAAGGTTCTCATCGTCCTTGACAAGGTCGCAACCGCCTGCAAAGGAGTTGTAAGCCACTTCAGCATGCTTTTCGGAAGTTAATCCAACTTTAGGTTTGACAATAGTTCCTATGAGAGGCCTGTCCTGCACCCCTGTAAGTTCCCTGATTCCGGGAAGCCCAAATTTGGGACCTCTGAACTCACGGAGCATTGGCTTCGGGAAAGCAATATCCTGCAGTCTCAGGTTGTCAACAACTTTCATGCTCAGAATGTTTCCTGCAACAGCACTGAGAACCTGCGGGACCGATCCCAGCTCAAAAAGCTCTTCCGAATAAGCTACCCTTACAGTCTGTGCTTCTTCATTCACATAAAAAACATGGGGCTTCAATTTGGCTGCAAGTTCAGGGCTTAATGTGACAATTTCAGTCCAGGAATCTATAGAGCTCTCCCCTGCCATATGGGTTGCTGCTTCCTCAAAGTTTATTCCTGCTGATGGTTCAATATGGAATTCACAGATCAGATCGGTATCCTTTGGGCTATAGCCCGTGTCAATATAATCCCTTCGCATTGTCTTCCTCCTAGCGAATAAGTAAATTTTCCAAATAGAATGTTATTAGATAGAATATTGTTAAATAGAATTATAATCCTGATTGAAGGAAGTAACTGAACATAAATAAAAACTTGTTTACTTGATGATGTAATTCTGGATCCAAAGTAGAAAGTCACAGGAAGAGAGTAAAATCAAGGAATCTTCTGAGATCTAAAAATTAGAAACGTTTTTATTAATGAGCCAACCTCAAAACTACTTTCTCAATAAATTAGAACTTCCAAAGTTGCCTGTACATAAGTCTCAGAACGATTTTTACGCTTAGAAACTCAATTAATTATTCAAAATCCAATATAGGGAAAGAGAATTTTGGGCTCTGTAGAAATCCTCTGAAATAATGAATTTCCATAAATTTAAACTGAGCAGCAAGATCTGAATATACTTATCTTTTTTCAGCCTCTTTCATCTGATGTAGACAGGTTTATCTACAGAGCCGAATTTTGAGTTTTGGCTTGGCTCAGTTGATGGGATGTATTAAGATTCTGTTCCAGAATCAGGGGGATTTAACCTTATAGTGACTGGATTCTGGAACGAATCTATGTCAGGTAGGGGGAACTTTGAACTTATATTCCAAACACAAAGATAATGACGAAATAGATAGCCATTGAGACAAGCCCAAGAGGAACTCCAAGTCTTGCCCATTCTTTGCTGGTTATACCAAGTTTGCCTGCAGAGATGATGTTCGGGATATTTCCAGGAATCAACATTCCGCCTGCAACTAAAAGTCCCATAAGTATACTCTTTATCTGGAACTCGCTAAGCGCAGGTCCGATCTCAGCAGCCGCTAAGGTGGCGTTATCAAGGACAGCCGAAACCATGTTAACCCAGTAAAGTACCGGAGAAGGAATATGGATAAAGTATTCAAGTATAATGGGCTTGAAGCCTTCACCAAGCAGTACAAGTGCTGCGATAAACACATAGACTTTAACAGCTCTCATTATGACATCTTTCACAGTCTCGTTATAATCTGCTGATTCCATTTCATGCGTTTCTGTATCAGCTTTTCCAAGGAAAAGCACTCCAATAATACCAAATGCAAGGATACCTGGGAAAATGTAGATGCCAAGCATGTTAAATAAGAAATCAAAGCCTGCATAGTAAGGCGCACCTGAAAGTTTTGAGACAGCAATTGTCGAAAGAGGTTCTCCAAGAGGGGTAAGTGCTGCACCAAGCCCGATTGAGAAACATGCAATAATTGTAAGGTCGATTTTGGACCTCCGTGAAAGAGGCATTGCATTGACTACTTCAACGAGAATAATTGCTGCAAGGATAGCCGACATAACACTGGATGATAAGCCAAGGACAACAATAAGAAGAAATCCTAAGACCTTAACAGAAAGTATGTCGGTTAATTTTCGGATTGCTTTGTGGATCGGAGCATGCCATTTGTAGATAATCAGTCCGACAATAAGCACGATCTGAAATATACCGATTGGAATGCCGAAAATCTCTCCCACATGCAGCGGTGCAGTTAATGCTTCATTTACTATGTCCTTAGTCCAGCCGGTCTCGACACCTGGAATTACGGCAAAGCCTGACAGGGTCATTGCAAGTACTCCACATATTAACAGGAATACTTCCAGATTTTCCTCAATAATTTTTATTTTAAAAGGCCCAAATAATACGGCCAGGAATATTACAAGAAATCCAATTAAAACTCCTAGGTCAAGAGTCATTAGTTTTTCCTCCTCTGGTAGATTCTGGTTTATATACTGCCTGGGGAAGTTATTTACTATTAAACGCTACAAAGTCTCGAATGCTTGGGCATTCAGATGACCTGTTTTATTATTTATTATCCTATATTATACTATCCAATAATATATTTATTCCGTCTATATTCAATTTAGAGTCACCTTCTTTGAAAAAAGTTTAAGCTTACTTTCCACTCGAAATCCAGAACAAAGTCATTTTTTGAAGCTTGTCACATCGAACAGTCTCTTTTATCCTGGTCGGCGTGAAGGATAAAGAAGAAAATCACCGGGTACCGGATAATTTATTCCCATTGTCAGTCCAGCTAGGAGTTTCGCAGCCTTACCTTTCCGGAACTATGCGGAAACTGAAAAATGAGATAATTAGAAATCCGGGTAAGAATTGTAAAAAGGCATAGTGGACTTAAGGGTGCACGTGGAGAATGAAAAAACTTGATAGATAAATTTGGGAGTTGGATATCTAATTATAATCTTGAAAAGACGGAATAAAAAATGCCAGTGGATAACCTAACTGAATAAATAGGATCTACTCAAATTCGATGGAAAAATTCACTTTAGAGGGAAAGATGCAGTTTTGTCCTGATATTCAAGGAATTAAATCCTTTTGAATGTATTTCTCAGACCCTGGTAAATTTAGAGATATGATGAAATTTCTGAAAGCCACATTTTCTATCGAATTTGAATAAGATATAATTAAACTGTAATTAGTTTTACAATTATTATTATTATTATTTAAATGATTTATCACAATTCGGTTTCAAGATCCAGTGATTTTTGACTCCTGATTCATCACTGGATTGAAACTCAATTTACTTTAGATTGAGGGCAAATTTTGAGCTTATATTCCAAGCACAAAGATAATGACGAAATAGATAGCCATTGAGACAAGCCCAAGAGGAACTCCAAGTCTTGCCCATTCTTTGCTGGTTATACCAAGTTTACCTGCAGAGATGATGTTCGGGATATTTCCAGGGATCAACATTCCGCCTGCAACTAAAAGTCCCATAAGTATACTCTTTATCTGGAGTTCGTCAAGAGCAGGTCCTATTTCAGCAGCTGCCAGAGTAGCGTTATCCAGGATGGCCGAAACCATGTTAACCCAGTAAAGTACCGGAGAAGGAATATGGATAAAGTATTCAAGTATAATGGGTTTGAAACCTTCTCCAAGCAACACGAGTGCTGCAATAAATATGTAGACTTTAACAGCTCTCATAATGACATCTTTCATTGTCTCACTATACTCTGCTGCTCCCATTCCCTGTTCTTTTTGACCAGCTTTTCCAAGGAAAAACATTCCAATAACACCATATACAAGGACACCTGGGATGATGTATTTGCCCAGCATGTTAAACAGGAACATAAAATTGGCGTGATAAGGCTCACCAGATAATTTTGAGATAGCAATTGTTGAGAGAGGTTCTCCGAGAGGAGTGAGCGCAGCACCAAGCCCGATTGAGAAACATGCGACAATTGTAAGATCTATCTTGGATTTTCGTGAAAGAGGCATTGCATTAACTACCTCAACGAGAATAATTGCCGCAAGAATAGCCGACATCACACTTGAAAACAGACCAAGAAGAACAATAAGAAGAAAACCTAAGATTTTAACAGAAAGCATATCAGTTAATTTTCGGATTGCTCCGTGGATTGGGGTATGCCATTTATAAATAATCAATCCGACAATAAGCACGATCTGGAATATACCGATTGGAATTCCAGCTATGTCTCCCACATGCAGCGGTGCAGTCAATGCTTCATTTACTATGTCCTTAGTCCAGCCGGTCTCGACACCTGGAATTACGGCAAAACCTGAAAGAGTCATTGCTGCTATTCCGCACACAAGCAGAAATGGTTCCAGATTTTCCTCAATAATTTTTATTTTAAAAGGACCGAGCAACACGGCTATGAATATTACAAGAAATCCTATTAAAACTCCTACTTCAAGAGCCATTACTTTTTTCCTCCTTTTTAATACTATGCTAGACTATAAAGCCTGAAAAACTACTGTTAAACAGTGTTAGAGCCTAGAATGTTTTAGTCTTATAAAGATTACTCCATTTTATTCTTCGATAATATATTATTCCCAATATTCAATTAAATACTAATGTTTTTTACAAAGAGAAATTGCTTGTTTACCATTGAAGGTTGTCCAGAATGGATTTTTTTGTTTAGAGAAATTACTTTCGGTCAAAATTTTCTGAAACCAAACAGTTTATAATATCTTACATCAATGCTAACCTGAAAAATTGTATATGTATGAAAGTCGATCTTGCCCACAAAAATTTCTGAAAAAAGTGTCTTGTAATTGAGTATAAGAGTCAATTACCGCAAAAAAATCTGAAAAATAATTAAATATAAAAACCGTTTAAATATAAAAAACATACTCAAGACAATCTCTTGAGTATGTTTTTAACTTGGCTAAATTTGAGAATTTAGCAGATCAGTGAAACTTATTTTCCTGGAGATTTGAAGAGGACACGATAGACTAAACTATTATTGTTTCTTTAATTCTTCTTCAACTCTTCTTCAATTGGATCCATTAATCCTGTTCCAAAATCCAGTGGTGAGTACGAAACTGGAAAACCTTAGATTCAAAAACTGAAAAACACCTGATTCTGGAACAGAACCAACATCAGATCAGGCCAAATTTTAAGTTTAGATTTTCATCACAAAAATGATGATGAAATAGATAGTCATTGAGATAAGCCCAAGAGGCACTCCAAGCCTTGCCCATTCTTTGCTGGTTATACCCAGTTTGCCTGCAGAAATGATGTTCGGGATATTTCCAGGGATTAGCATCCCGCCTGCAATTAAAAGTCCCATAAGTATACCCTTTATCTGAAGTTCTGTAAGGGAAGGTCCTATTTGAGCCGCTGCTAAAGTGGCGTTGTCAAGAATAGCAGATACCATGTTTACCCAGAATAGGATTGTTGGAGGGATTTGTGCAAAATACTCGAATATGATAGGCTTAAAACCATCTCCAAGAAATACGAGAGCCATAATAAATACATAGACCTTAACAGCCCTCAGAACAACATCCCTTAGAGTCTCGTTGTATTCTTCAGCTTGCATCCCTGGTTCGTTTATATTAACTTTTCCAAGGAAGAACATTCCAATAACACCATATACGAGGATGCCTGGAAGGATGTATTTGCCAAGCATGCTGAGTAGGAAAGTGAAAGTAGCATGGTAAGGTGCACCAGATAATTTTGAGATGGCAATTGTTGAAAGAGGTTCTCCAAGAGGGGTGAGTGCAGCACCAAGTCCTATTGAAAAACACGCAATAACCGTGAGATCTATCTTGGATTTTCGTGAGAGAGGCAGTGCATTAACCATCTCAACGAGAATTATTGCAGAAAGAATAGCGGAAATTACACTGGAAAATAGACCAAGCACAGCAATAAGAATAAAAGCCATAACCTTAAGAGAAAGAGCTTCAGTCATTTTCCTGATTGCTTTGTGGATAGGTTCATGCCATTTATAGATAATCAACCCGACAATAAGCACTATCTGGAATATGCCAATTGGGATGCCGAAAATCTTTCCAATATTTAGAGGCGAAGTAAATGCTTCTTCAATTATTTCCATTCTCCAGCCTGTTTCTAATCCTGGAAGTTCGACAAAGCCTGCAATTGTCATGGCCGCAATTCCGCATAAGAACAGAAATACTTCCAGATTTTCCTCAATAATTTTTATTTTAAAAGGGCCAAGCAGTACGGCAAGGAAGATTACAAGAAATCCAATTAAAATTCCTGGTTCAAGCCCCATTATTTTCCCCCTTTATAATTTAGTTTATAGTATCCACTCGCAGTCTAATAGTGTTCACAATAAAAATGATTAGATAAATCATATAGGAATTCAAACTCTCTAAAAAATATATTTTGAGAGATAAAATAGCTAATCAGTACTGAAATATATATAAACGTTTTTTGCCTACAAGTACAATTGTTAATTGAATTGTTAATTGTGAGCACTATAGATTATAATAACCATAAATATTTTTATTTCGAGACTAAAGAATTCCTGTTAAACAAAATGATTATTTATATTCCGTTTTTGCTTATTAAAATAACAGCAAATTATATAAAACTTCACAGTTATAAAGTTTGTAACAAAAAATCACAAATATTTTAGCCATTTTTTATAATTAACCAATGTGGTTTTTACCCTAACGCCGATCCCAAAATTTCTTTTCTTAATCTCCCCTTTTCTTAATCATTTATGACTTACAAAGTTGGCTGTTGAGTGAGTTTCCAGAACGATTTTCATGTTCAAAAACTCGATTGATTATTCAAAGTTCAATATAGGGAAAGATAATTTTGAGTTTTTAGACTGTCTCGAAGAAAGAAATCGTTTTATAAAATTCAATATTTCAAGCCAAAAATGCAAAGATCACTGATTTTGGAACTGAGCCTATTTGAGACTGAGTCTATTTGGAACTGTCGACTTGAAACTAAGTTTATATAGTGGCTCTGTTCCAAAATCAGTGGTTTTTAATGTTAATTCATTACTGGATCTGGAATGAAATCTGTGTTAGGTGAGGAGGAACTTTGAGCTTATATTCCAAGGAAGAAGATAATGACGAAATAAATAGCCATTGAAATAAGCCCAAGAGGTACTCCAAGCCTTGCCCATTCTTTACTGGTAATACCAAGTTTGCCTGCAGAGATGATGTTCGGGATATTTCCAGGGATCAACATTCCGCCTGCAACTAAAAGTCCCATAAGTATACTCTTTATCTGGAGTTCGTCAAGAGCAGGTCCTATTTCAGCAGCTGCCAGAGTAGCGTTATCCAGGATGGCCGAAACCATGTTAACCCAGTAAAGTACCGGAGAAGGAATATGGATAAAGTATTCAAGTATAATGGGTTTGAAACCTTCTCCAAGCAACACGAGTGCTGCAATAAATATGTAGACTTTAACAGCTCTCATAATGACATCTTTCATTGTCTCACTATACTCTGCTGCTCCCATTCCCTGTTCTTTTTGACCAGCTTTTCCAAGGAAAAACATTCCAATAACACCATATACAAGGACACCTGGGATGATGTATTTGCCCAGCATGTTAAACAGGAACATAAAATTGGCGTGATAAGGCTCACCAGATAATTTTGAGATAGCAATTGTTGAGAGAGGTTCTCCGAGAGGAGTGAGCGCAGCACCAAGCCCGATTGAGAAACATGCGACAATTGTAAGATCTATCTTGGATTTTCGTGAAAGAGGCATTGCATTAACTACCTCAACGAGAATAATTGCCGCAAGAATAGCCGACATCACACTTGAAAACAGACCAAGAAGAACAATAAGAAGAAAACCTAAGATTTTAACAGAAAGCATATCAGTTAATTTTCGGATTGCTCCGTGGATTGGGGTATGCCATTTATAAATAATCAATCCGACAATAAGCACGATCTGGAATATACCGATTGGAATTCCAGCTATGTCTCCCACATGCAGCGGTGCAGTCAATGCTTCTTCTATTATCTCCATTCTCCAGCCTGTTTCTGTACCCGGAATTACGGCAAAACCTGAAAGAGTCATTGCTGCTATTCCACACACAAGCAGAAATGGTTCCAGATTTTCCTCAATAACATGTATTTTAAAAGGACCGAGCAACACAGCCAGGAATATTATAAGAAATCCTATTAAAACTCCTGTTTCAAGAGCCATTACTTTTTTCCTCCTTTACGACTCATTTTATAGTCGTTGACAGACTCTATCAACGACTATAGTATCCACTAGTAGCCTATAGTGTTCACAGTAGAGAGAATCTAATGATCATGTAGAAATTTGAACCCTCTAAAAAAAATGTTTTTTGAGGAAAAATAACTAATCAACACTCAAATTTATGAGCGTTTTTTGCCTTTAAAGTATAATTGTTAATTGTGAGCACTGTAGCTTACAAATGTTTGAACGATTGTTTCGTCGTTAAACATTCCAAAGTCCCAAATTTCTTCACATTATAAAGGCATTGTTCATATTCTTATAGATCAATTCAATTCATGCGTACAAGAAAGATTTCGATTTGATCCCTATGGGAATCTTAATTAAGGATATTTTCTGGCGCTTGAAGAGGATATACTTTTTAATCTAACTATATGAAATAATATTTCATGCTGTCTCATAAAAAAGACCGCAAATTTATTTCTATTATTTTTATCTTTCTTATTACATAAATTGAGTTTATCTATCAATGTAGCCTTCTCTAATTTTCGAACTAATTTTTGAGCTGATGCACAGTTTCCAGACTCCCGCACAAAACTGATTCTTGTCTTAAAGGCTGCGGAATAAACTTCCTTTAGCAAGTTAATATCTTGAGCGGTCATCCTAGACCATGCATACTTTTTTAATATTTCAGGACTATAAATTCACTGTTAAACGAACGTACGTATATATTTTGTGTTTTGTTCTTATTGAAAGTTCAGCAAGTCATCAAAACTTCACATTTATAAAGCTTATAAATGAAAAGTTGTAAATTTTTCAGCCATTTTTTTATAATCAGCCAAATCATTTTTATACTAAATTATGAAATCCGGTTATCTCTTTACATATATAATATTCAGTTTATAAAAACCCCCAGTAAATTAAATTCGTTATTGTTCAGAGCTTTAATATGAGAGTTGAGAGATAGAAATCGAAAAAAAGTTGAAAATAATAGTTAATAATCGTCTTATATTAATGGCAAGATATAAATGGCAATAATAGAGATAAGATATTATAAAGATGAGATTATAAAGATGAGATTATAAAGATGAGATAAAAATAAACAAATAAGGTTAAAAATAGAAAACAGAAAACATTAAAATAGTCAAAAATATATTTGGAAGAAATGCATAAATAAAAATAGGAAGGAATGCATAAATAAAGATAGATAATATGCAATAAAGATAAACGATATGCATTAAAAAGTTTAACTTTGTTTTAGAGTAACAAGAAAGCTTTTTCTGTGAAAGATTCTGCATACTATCTAATTAAACTGCTATTGAATATGTGGTTTAATCAGGACTTGAGACAGGACATTTCCAATTACAAATTTCAAGCAGATTTTAATATGTTCTCATGCAGTTCTTGACGCGTTCTAAAGATTTTAATATGTTTTCTGTGTATTGATCCTTCAATCAACTCTTCAAGTTAGTTGATATCAGTTAATCTTAATTTCAACGGGTTTTTCTTCATCACACCGCCTGAAGATAACTTCAAGCACTCCATTTTTATAGCTAGCTTTTGCACTGTTAGGGTCTACACGGGCAGGAAGCTCTATAACCTGCGAATATTCCGAAGCCCCAATGACCCTGAGATCGAGATTTTGAGCAGTCGCATTTAGCAGGAAATCTTCCTTTTTAACCTCTGGGAGTTCTGCAAGTACATGTACTAGTTCTTCACTTTCAAAAATATCAATTAAAGGGTCTCTTATTTCTGAAAGGAAGAGATTCTCCTCATCTTCAAAATATTCAGGGGCTTTTTCAAATTCCCGGTATTCATGATCTTCCTCAGGGCAACGAATGATAGAAAATCCATAGATAAAGGGAACAGATTCTCCCATATTTTCTAGGAGGGCTTCGATCATTTCTTCCAAGTTGTCAAAAAGTTCAGATCCAAAATCTTCAAAAAAATCTTTTCTTTTTCTTGCGCCCACCATTATTACCTCTGCTTTTCTTCATGCTGTTATACTTACAGTATAATTCTCAAAAATCATTCAATATTTATTGAGGTACGAGAACTGGATTCTAACCTCTTAAAGGTAACTTCCAACACCCCGTTTTTATATGTAGCTCTTGCGCTCAGGGGGTCAACCTTTACGGGCAGTTCCACACGTTCGGAATATTTTGGACTCCCATTTATTGTTTCGATGTCAAGTATTAAATCAGTTGCGTTCAGTTTGATATTTTCTTTCTCGATGCCCGGAATCTCAGCAATTACGTGCAGGGTCTCTTCAGCTTCCAGTACATCAATTAGAGGTTTTCTTATATCGAGATTACACATTTCTCCCATTTCGGTCCGCTCAAACATAGGAATATTCCCGAATTCGCGAATTTCAGGCTCTTCTCCTGATCTCTGGGTTACAGAAAATCCGTAAACAAAAGGATGCTGTCCGAGATTTTCTGGATTCATCCCCATTGCTCTGCTAAGGCGTTCAAATATTTCGTCCATATCCTCAAGCGAGTCAATTCCAAAGATTTCATCGAAAAAATTTCTTCTTTTTTTCCCATCTCTGTCCATATAATCACTTCGTTATTAATTTATCCATTCAACATTTACTATCAAGCGAATATTCATTATCAGGTAAATATTAATTAAGTTTAATCAAATTTGTTTATATTTATTTTAAATAGAATCCAGGTTTTGGAAATTAAAAAGTACGGGATTCATTGGCCTTTCAGAAAGCAGATTTATTTAGCCTCAAAGAAACCCGGAACATTCCTATTTTCGATTTCTTTTTCCTGTTCTCCAGTTTCGGAAACATCTTCAAACTCGATTGCGTATTTTGCAAAGAGTTCAGCATGTTGCTCATAAGCCGCGAGATTTTCCCTGGATATTGTAGGCTTTACACGGCGGACTGCACGTTCAAAATGTCTCTTTGAGATTCTGATTTCTCCTGCCCGCTTCTCAATATCCTTTCTAGCAACTCCTGGAATGACTATCTCCCTCAAGGCTAGCATTGCAGCCTCTCTGCAAATGCCCTCGATATCTGCACCGACATATCCTTCGGTCATATCAGCGAGTTCGGAGAGGTTAACATCTTCTGCAAGGGGTTTTTCCTGTGTATGGATCTCAAAGATCTTTTCCCTGCCCGTTTTTTCAGGTGGCTTTATATAGATGAGCCTATCAAAGCGGCCTGGTCTTAGGAGAGCCGGATCTACCATATCAGGTCGGTTTGTGGCCGCAACAATGATCACATCCTTGAGTTCCTCTACTCCGTCCAGTTCGGTAAGGATCTGACTGACAACTCGTTCGGATACATGCGTATCGGAAACGGAACTTCTTTGAGGAGCAATTGAATCAATCTCATCAAAGAAGATAACCGTTGGTGCAGCCTGTTTTGCTTTCCTGAAGGTCTCCCGGATTGCACGCTCGGATTCGCCCACATATTTGCTGAGTAGTTCCGGACCTTTGATGCTTATGAAATTGGCTTCACTTTCACTGGCAACTGCTTTTGCAAGCAAAGTTTTACCCGTACCAGGAGGCCCAAACAGTAGTATTCCCCTTGGAGGTTTCACACTGATAGCGCTGAAGATTTCAGGATACTTCAAGGGCCATTCTACAGCCTCAATAAGTTCCTGCTTTGCATTCTCAAGTCCTCCAATATCGTCCCAGCCAACATGCGGAACCTCAACGTAAACTTCCCTCATTGCCGAAGGCTCGATATTCTTCAGGGCTTCCCTGAAATCCTCTTTGGTGACTACAAGGTTATCAAGGATTTCCTGTGGAATTTCTTCTTCAATATCGATTTCAGGAGTTATCCTTCTTAAGGCGTGCATTGCAGCTTCCTTACACAGGGAAGATAAATCAGCGCCAACAAAACCATGGGTTACATCTGCAATTTCACCAAGACTTACATCCTTCTCAATTGGCATACCTCTTGTGTGAATAAGAAGGATCTGCCTCCTACCGTTCCTATCCGGAATTCCAATCTCTATTTCCCTATCAAACCTTCCGCCGCGACGGAGCGCTTCATCTATGGAGTTCGGACGGTTTGTGGCAGCGATTACGACTACCTCACCTCTGGACTTAAGCCCGTCCATAAGGGAAAGTAACTGGGCAACAACCCTGCGTTCCATTTCTCCTGTAACTTCACCGCGCTTGGGGGCAATGGAATCAATCTCATCTATGAAGATTATAGAAGGTGCATCCTTTTCAGCTTCCTCAAAAATCTCACGGAGCTTGTGTTCACTTTCTCCGTAATACTTGGAAACGATTTCAGGCCCGCTGATAGTCATGAAATTGGCATCAGTTTCACTTGCAACCGCTTTTGCAATCATTGTCTTACCCGTGCCTGGTGGCCCATGGAGCAGTACTCCTTTTGGAGGTTCAATTCCAAGTTTCTGGAAGAGCTCAGGATGTCTTAGTGGCAGCTCAATCATTTCTCTGACAAGTTGAATTTCCCGTTTAAGCCCTCCAATATCTTCATATGAAATGCCTTCTGAAACCCTGATTTCCTGAACCGATTTCTCTTTTATGACAATTTCAGTATCCTTGGTAACTACAACAGGTCCTGCAGGTCTTGTAGATGCAACAACGAAAGTCAGGGGATTATTTACAGTTTCCACCCTAATCTGCTGACCTTTATTCAAAGGTCTACCCTCAATTATTCTAAGGATGTAGTGAGCGCCTCCAACGAGTCTTACAGGCTGAGAAGGAGCAAGGGTAACTCTCTGAGCATGCTTTGCCTGGACCTTCTGAATCGTAACTCTGTCATCAATTCCTACTTTTGCATTGCTACGCAGGTTTCCATCTATCCTAATCCGGTTTTCCTGGTTACGTTCCACATTTGGCCAGACAATCGCATAAGTCTTAGTTCTCCCTGAGATCTCGATGATATCCCCACTTACGAGCCCCATTTGCTGCATCAGCCGGGTGTCAATTCTTGCAATTCCCCTGCCCACGTCTTTGTGATAAGCTTCAGCAACTCTCAAGTTCGTTTCTTCAATCATTCGTTCTCAACTCCGATCTCACACAATTTCCAGTAATGCTGGTTATTTTTGACACTATGCTCAATAAATCCTCTCTCTGCAAGATCTAACAAGTTAGCGTTAACAATACTCGGGTGTAAGCGTAGGTTGTAACATAGGGAAGCTAGAGTGGTTTCATTTTTGAGAAGCTCAAACAAAAGCTCACATTCTATAGAGTTCCTGGCAACTTCTTCAATTGAATCCAGACAACGGTCCATGACTTTTGTATACTCAGCTTGAAGCTGTTGCTGCATCTGTGCCAGTTCTTCTTGCCTTGCTTTGAGCTCCTTAAGTCTGCTGCTTAATTTAAGAAAAAAAGCCGACGAGTCTTCTTTAGTAGAGACTTCCTTTGTTGCAGGAGCTTCTCTTTTTTCCTCCTTGTCAAAAGCAATGTCATGAAGTGTCACTGTATAGGCATATGGAGATACTGACACTTCAAGCCGCATATTATTTGCGATATTGAAATACTTGCGCCTCTGGTCATCTACATTGTATTCTATAAGTCCTGCCTGTTCAAGCAGACTTAGATGGCTTATTATGGCTTTTGGTCCTACTCCCAACCTGCCAGAGATCTCGCTGACATAGCAGGGACGGTTTGCAAGAAGTTGAATAATTTTTCTGCGGTTTTCATTCCCCAGGATGTCAAGTAGTTTTGCTGGGTCCATTATTCCCCCTCAGATAATTGACTAAGTCTCAGATAATTGACTAAATTTATGGGATATTAAGGTAATAATGCCAGATTTTGTGATCCTTCGTTTTAGACTGTGAGATATCCAATCCTGAGTAAATTCAGACAGAATTACAGGAATTTCTCCTGAAATTTTGTCCTAAAGACTAGCTGGAAGGCGTATATATATAAGATAATAACCTTTAGTTAGTATTAAAGATATATAAATTTTCCTATTGCCAGATACTCTTTTTTGTAACCAGAAAATAAGAAGGCATTGGATATAAGATAATCTAAGATAAATAATAGTAAAGCTAGATTAAAGTGAAAGTAAAAAATAAAGTTATAATTCAGACACTAGTAAAGATATGCTGCTTATTGATATCATCATGCCTGACAATTTTTAATTAAATTCAAACCGAGTAAAAAACTTAAAAAATTTAATAAATCCTCTAATTTTCCCCATTATTTTCTAGCATACCAAACAAGCAACTGAACGATTCTCTAAAATAACAGATTCCTTGTATGTTTAATAATAATTTGAATGAAAAACGTCAGGCAAGAAAATTTCGGGCAAGAAAATCAGGAATTTTCAGAAAAATTAAAAGGTTATTTCTGCTTTTTTGACCTTTCTCTTTGTCTTTCCTTCTGCTGATTAAAAACCGAGGGTAAATGTAGGGCATAAGATCCTTCTTCTCGGATTGCCATAACGAGCTCTTTTCTTTCAAAAAGAGATTCCAAATTAAGCTCGTAGGAGCCAGGTCCAAGGATTCTTACAGACTCTACTCTTTCTTCATCTGTCTTACTTTCAGCTTCTGATACCTGCTCTACGTTTTCTTGTTCAGAAGCAAGAGCTTCGTCAATACTCCTGACAACTTCATCCAAAGAGGATTCCAGATCCAGCTTTTGCTCTTCCAGAATAGATCTGCACTCGTTTTCCAAGCCTTCAGGCTCGCTTTTTACATAAAGGAATTTATTCCAACCGCAGTTCGGGCAGCCGCTTAGGATGACAGAATCTCCGTCTTCAAAAATGGCTCCGCATCTGGTGCATCTATGGGGCATGAATTCACCGATAATATAATGAACTGATTTATAAAGAACTGATTTGTTGTAAAGAGCGTAATCATGTACTCAATATACTAGACCAATATTCGGCGTTTTAGACTGATATTTTAAATGGAACAAAGTAGCAATAATGATATTAGTTTATGGGTGATTTAATAGATATCCTAAATAGATATGTATATTTGTATTTGCAACTCAACCCCTATATTTAAGCGAAGGAAGTTGTTCCAACTAGATAAGGTAGGGACTGCCCAAATTAAAGCTCTTGGAAATCCCCACTGTTTGGAGATCTCCATAGCTTAGAGATCCAAATCACTTGGAGATTTCCATTGTCATCTGTAAATCGAGAAGCTACTAAGTCTAGACTTCGAGAGTAGTTTACAAAAGCCTCCAGTGCTTCTTTCCATTGATCATCTCAGAACTGACCCTGTGCACTCTCTCCATCTCTTCTAAGACTTCAGGAAGCCTTCCTGGTTGGGTGATTTCAAAGGCAACCGAGTCTAAGGCATGGTTTATGTAAAGGCTGTGTTTAAGATCTTCAACACTCCAGGGTTTCTTAGGATCCTTTTTCATACATTTAGTCAGGATACTTATCATGTCTTCCATGAAGTTCCAGGGATAGACAATCCAGGCCCAATCTTCGAGCCGTTCGCCTACATAATTGGGGTCGATTTTCGAACTGCGCAGGTACTGTAATGAAGCAGTCCTCACTTCTGTAGGATTTCGACTTTCCACGTAAGCCCTAGCACTTAGCATACTTTCTCCAGTATCAACAATATCATCTACAATAAGTACCTTTTTGCCTTCCATCACGTTGTCCGAAAGCGGATATCGAATGTAAGGCTCACCAGTATCAATAGCTGCAGTTCCAACATAGTGCTCAATTTTGAGACTAGACAAGTCATCAAGCCCCAGAAAATCACAGAGCACTCGTCCGGCAAACCAGCCTCCTCTGGCAAGCGCAATAATCACGTCCGGTTCATATCCAGAACTTTTGATGTCGTTTGAGATATTACGGCACAAGTTGTAAATGTAGTCCCAGTTTGTAAGTACACATTTGAATGATTTTATGAAAAGTCCTCCCTGATCCGAAATTCATGTACTTGGTCAGGATACTCACTAGTTAAGGAGTATTCACTTCCCAAATTCTATATTTGAACTATATAGCTTAGGCCATAGACTTTAAGGTTTCTTATCTTGTCAATGAATAATACAGGAAAGATTAAAAAAGAACAAGATAAAGTTAAAAAGAGAAATAGTTAAAAGGTAAATTAGAAACTTTTACTATACTGATAAATGTAACTAAAGTTATTTTAGGCATTTCTAAAGAATTTCTTATAGAGGTAGCAAGTTTCTTAGAAACCTTTTTGAAAAAACCAAGGAAAAATGAGTTTTTCGCAGAAGCACAAGATCTGGAAAGTGAAATCAATGGATAAAGCTCTGATAGACCTGCTCTTTATATCCCAGAAGAGAAAAGACCTTTTACTCCTGCTAAAAAATGGAGAAAAGACGATTGAGGAAATTATAGATGCTTTGAAGGTTAATCCAACTGGAATGCTCCCTCAAATCAAAAAACTAAAGGATGAACACCTGGTTCTTCAGGAGGAGCGGGAGTACCGGCTAACTCCTCTTGCGGAGATTTTGGTCGAAAAAATGGAGCCTTTAATTAATACTCTGCAGGTTATTGAGGAAAATGCGGATTACTGGAAGGAGCGTCACCTCACCCCCTTGCCCAGAACATTCCTGGAAAGACTTGATGAACTACAGTCCTGCTTCATTGTTAAACCAGATCCGGACAATATTTTTGAGCCTCCTGCCGTGTTTCTAGACAATATAGAAAAATCGAAAAGAATACTCTTATTTTCGTCTATATTTCATCCAGTATTGTCTGAAATATTTCTAGCAAACCAAGACGATGATACCGAAATAACCCTTATAGTAACAGGAAAAATCTACAAAAGATTGAAAACAGATTTCGAAGAAAAACTGAAACTTTATCTGGCTAAAGAAAAAAAGAGACTTTATATCTGTACAAACGAAGTAGAGATAGCCATGTTGGTTAAGACTGAAAGCTTCATGGCTGCTGATTTTCTTACTTTAAAAAGGTCTTATGACCAGGAAACTATTATGGGCTTTAAGCCTGCAGCTCTAAAATGGGCTGAAGACCTTATTCTTCATTATAGAGAGCAGGCTCAGGAGATATAAGGATAAATCCAACTAAGAAGATGTGAAGACGAAAAGATGAGGTCGATGTATATTTTTCCGTCTTTGCAAACTAGAAATTGCTTTGAATTCTCCTTATAGAGTTTCCCTACTTTGTATCCAGAAATATTACATTTTTCCTTACCAAGGATTTTTATTTCGAGCCCGAGTTTGTGCAAACTGGAGTTCTTCAGCAGAGTGTAATGATATTTCGGAGTGCCGCTTAAAAAATGAAACACTCTATCAACATCCCACTCACTCCACTTTATTAGCTCATTATATTCGTCAGGTTTAATTTTTCTCGCTCTCACTGTCGGAGTTGCTACGGACTGCCTTACTCTTGGAATATTTCCCATCTCAATAGTATCCATTGCTTTTAAGAGCAACTTTATTCCCGTAAAAGATAACTTCTGATTTAATTCTTCAAGTTTTTCACCTGGTCTTATAAGCACCCTTTCTTGGAAAATGATATCTCCGGTATCCTCGCCTTTATCAATATAATGTAGAGTCACTCCTGGGTTCAGGACATAATCATAGTATTCCCAGAAAAGTGGGGCTGGACCTCTGTATTCCGGAAGATGTGAATAGTGAATATTTATAGTTCCAAACTTAGGAATACTGAATACATTCTCCTTCAAGAGATGAGACATAGAATACACAATTAAAAGATCAGGCTCGAGAATTTTAATCCATTTTTCGAAGCTCTCACTGTCTCCTTTACTTAAGTAATAATAGGGAATTTTTAATTTTTTAGAGGAGATTCTTAGATTTAATGGACTTGAGGTAAGTGAATAATAAATGATAAATGCCTGTGAAAACTCCTCCTATTGCTTTGAGGCATGGATTTGGTTCTTGTGCTGGGGCACATTCAACAATTCCCACTACCTCGTGCCCTGATTCAAGAACTGATTCAAAAATATTGGAAATTCCTTGTGTTATAACTGCAACTCTCAATTGAATTCCACCAAATATTTACTTGAAATCAGGCAAGAAAAGGCTGCTCTAAGCATTTTTTAACCTGTAAACTGTTTTTATTTCATTTATTTTCTGTGAACTCAAGCTGGAGTCTCCCTAAATGTCATACTATGTATTTTTCTACTACATTAAGAAAAATAAGCTTTCTGAAATCTGAAAATATGAATTTGTAACTTGTGAGTACAAACCGTAAAGTTAACGGCGTTATAATCCAATATATATTTAACTAGCTTAAATTATTTCCTTTAAATCGTACTAAGAATCCTATTTTGTGTTTTAAATAATCATTAAACTTTTTAATTCCTGTAATTAACAAGTTCGATATTAAATAAGGGCTCTATATCGTTCAAACAGCCAAGAAAAAGAGAGCCTTATAAAACTACGAATAAAACTGAGGTTTAAGCAAAGAATAAATCCAGAAAGACGTATCTTTTCATAACACATTAAAAAAGAAGAGGTAAGAGGGGAAAAATGAAAAGAGATGCAAAGAGGTTTTGGAAATATACGAAGATTATAACCGTACTCATTACGGTTTTTGTGGTTATTCATTCTGGTTGTGTTGATGAAAAACAGAATGAAACCGGACTAGGGAATCCAACAAATAATAGTCAGGGGATTAACGGAACAAACAATAGTCAGGGAGCCAGTGGGGGAGATTATACATACGGCACTGCAAACGTAGAGAGTGTTCAGATTATGATCCTTGAGTCTTTTCCCGTACAGATACAGGTAATAGCAGAAGGCTACCTACCTGATGGATGTACTGAAATCAATGAGATAAAGACTGAAAGAGAAGGAAATGTCTTCAATATCAATATCAGTACAAAACGCCCGAAAGATGCGGTCTGCACACAGGCTATAGAGAGCTTTACAAGAACTATTCCCCTTGATGTCTGGGGTCTCAAAGCTGGAAACTATACTGTCAATGTTAACGGGGCAACCGGATCATTTGAACTGGCAATCGATAACGTCCCTCAAAAACCTCCCGAATTTCTGATGCTAAAACATCAGGCAATAACAGAAGATGACACCGGGAAGACTATAAATCTTGAAAATGGAGAGACTTTCTACCTTAAGCTACCTGAAAATCCTTCCACTGGTTACCGCTGGGAACTCAACCTGACCCAGGGACTCAACATTCTCAGCGATGAATATATACAGGATCCAGCTCCTGAGGGTTATACTGGTGTTTCAGGAACACATCAATGGAAAATAAAAGCCATAGCTGAAGGCAGTCAGCAGATAAAAGGAATATACAAGAGACCTTGGGAAAATGAAACAGGTACTGAAGATAAATTCATATTGAATGTTGAAGTTATCTGAAGTTCAGCCTCATCTTTCATGTCATTCTTCCATTTTTATTTTTCTTTTCAGTGAGAGAACAGGAGCATTACAAATATTCATTTTCTCTCAAGTTCTAGCTTTATTATCCAACAATCTCACAGGATTTCTAGAGCTTGTTTCAGCTCCTTAAGACAATTCTCGCAGATATAGGATGTGCCTATTTGCATACACCCAAGAGTCGCCATACCTTCTTCCTTTTCTTTTTCCCCCTGATTTCCAGGATAACCCTCGCAGTAAACTCCGCATTTCACTTCACAATACACGCCGCAGAATAAGCACCTTGCCATAATACGATTTGGGATTCGAAATTTCAAATACATTTCCAGAAAGACAAGAGAAAAGGAAAAGGATGGGCAGAAAAAGAAATCATGAGGAGAAAAAAGCATTAAATTTTTAAATAAATCTCTAAGTTTCTTAATAAGCTTAGTGAAATTAGAAGATCAACCGAAAACTATATAAACAATCGTTCGTATGTTGTGGTAGTTATCCCAGGCGGAGTTGCCTGATAAACAAAACCCTGTAGCGGGGTAGGGTAGCCAGGAGATCCCGACGGGCTCATAACCCGTAGACCGATGGTTCGAATCCATCCCCCGCTATCATAAGGCTTTTTTCTGAATTCATTTGTATATTAGAGTTTGTATGTAGCATCTTTTTAGACTTTCATTATCTGGCAACTTTTTTATAGCCGGCTACTGATTTACATTTAGACTCTATCTATTTATCCTTTTTTAAGCTATTAGAACTCAAGGCTTATTAAGGAAGGCTACTTTCTTACACAAGGTCAAAAAGTGTGAGTATCTTTTCATTTATCCTTAAAAATCGAGCAGGATGACTTTCATATGGTAATGGAAAAACTTGGAGACTCCTTACAGGGAGCGCTCAAGAAACTGATCGGCGCAGGGCGAATTGATGAGCGCACGGTCAATGAAGTAGTAAAAGATATCCAGCGAGCTCTGCTTCAGGCCGATGTGAATGTAAAACTTGTTATGGGAATGTCCCAGAAAATCAAAGAGCGTGCAATGAAAGAAGACCCTCCTGCAGGTATGAACCCAAGGGAGCACGTAATCCGCATTGTATATCAGGAATTGATGGGAATTATTGGCAAGGGAGCTGAGATCCAGCTCAAGCCGCAGATTATAATGATGGTCGGGCTTCAGGGAAGCGGAAAAACTACAAGTACTGCAAAGCTTGCCCGCTACTTCCAGAGAAAAGGACTCAAAGCAGGAGTTATAGCAGCAGATACCTTCCGACCTGGGGCATACCACCAGCTTAAAACCCTCTGTGAGAAGCTCAATGTGGCTTTCTATGGAGAAGAAAACAATCCCGATGCTGTCGAAATCACCAGAAAAGGGCTCAAAGTCCTGGAAAAATACGACGTGAAAATCGTGGATACTGCAGGCCGGCACGCCCTTGAAGCCGAGCTCATAGATGAAATGGAACGGATCAATGCCGTTGCAAAGCCAAACCACAAGTTCATGGTGCTGGACGCAGGGATTGGACAGCAGGCAAGCCAGCAGGCTCACGCCTTTAATGATTCAGTAGGAATTACAGGCGTTATTATAACGAAGCTTGACGGAACCGCAAAAGGAGGAGGTGCCCTGTCTGCAGTTTCCGAAACGAAAGCCCCTATTGCCTTTATCGGCGTTGGAGAAACCCCGGAAGATTTTGAGAAGTTTGAGGCTGACCGGTTCATTTCAAGGCTACTTGGCATGGGAGACCTCAAAAGCCTGATGGAAAAAGCTGAAGAGACCCTGAGCGAGGAAGACGTAAATGTCGAAGCCCTGATGCAGGGACGGTTTACCCTCAAAGACATGTACAAGCAGCTTGAAGCCATGAACAAGATGGGACCTCTCAAACAGATTATGTCCATGCTGCCAATGGGAATGGGTGGAATGGGAGGCGTTAAGCTCTCAGATGAGATGTTCCAGGCTACAAGTGACAAGATGAAGAACTACAGAATTATCATGGATTCCATGACAGAAGAAGAAATGACTGACCCCAAGCTCATAGGCGGTTCCCGAATTAAAAGGATCTCAAGAGGTTCGGGTTGCAGCCCTGAAGAAGTAAGGGAGCTTCTGAAATACCATAAAACCATGCAGACAGCTCTAAAAGGCTTTAGAGGCGGAAAATTCAATATTCAGAAGATGATGAAGAAAAAACTCGGGATGTAATTTATCCCTGAGCTCCTTTTTACCATTATACAGACTTTTTATTTCTCTTTTTGATCATTTAATTTAAAGAGCACATTAATTATCTAATTTACAGGACATTTCTGAGTTTTCGAGATATAATTGAGTTCTTGAAATGTTAATTAGGATCTTAATACTGCTCGCAAACCTCAAGGAAGTTCGTGAGCAATTCTTCTCCCTTTTCGGTATGTGAAACCTCAGGATGCCATTGCACACCGTAAATAGGTTTTGTAGGGTGACGCATGGCTTCGATCTCACAGATGTCGGAACGGGCAAGCTGAATAAACCCCTCAGGAAGAATGGCAACCTCGTCCGCGTGTGAAGCCCATACCATCGTCCTGGGCCCGAGCCCTCGCAGAATGTCATCTTCTTCGAGCACCTCTATCTCAACCTCTGCATACCCGCCTTTTTTCCCTGCATGAACATGCCCCCCGTATGCTAGGGCAATTGCCTGATGCCCAAGGCAGATTCCAAGAATAGGAAGATCGATTTCCTGGACATAATCAAAACATAAGCCTGCCATTTCCATTTCAGGTCCGCCGCTCAGGATTAGCCCATCCGGCTCTTCTGCCAGAATATCCTCAATAGGAGTTGTATTGGAAATTATTTTCGTATCAACATCAAGATCCCTAACAGCCCGATTAATAAGGTGGCAGAATTGTCCATAATTATTAATAACAAGAATTTTCAGCTCTTTCATAGTTCCTTCCTTTCATGATTCCTTCGGTTCTTATTTTTTTATGATTGTATTTTTGTATGGTTTTATTTTACCAGTATTTTATATGGTTATATTTTTTAACATTTTTCTAACGCTATGAGCTATAAGTTTATAGTCAAGCCTACTCTATTTCAATTCTGATACTTTTTAATATCTTCTGGAACCGTCAAAATTGCCCGAATTCCATTAACTGTTGAATGCAAGCAAAATCCAGAAAATAATAAAATCTTTTAATTTTCTTATGTCTCGAAGTTCATAGTATCTGTTTTCGCGAACAGTAAGCTTTGAATTCGGTTTTGTTTTATGATTTGAAGAATGTATTTAATGGCTCTACTTAATGGCTCTACTAATTTTTAGCAAAATTTTCTAGCCAAAAGAGAAGTACGAGATATGATCATTATAGAGCATTAGAATACAGGAAAGTTCAATAATGGTTATCCCTATTAGAGTGTATAGTTGTCCTAAAGCCGGGTGGAATAAGTTTAAATATAAGTGGATGCTAGTATGTGACACGCTAGCACGTAGTTGAAGTAAATATAATCCATAATAACTTGAGAACAGTTTGCGCTCGAAGGAGATTATAATGTCAGAAATTGGTAAAAAGATACGAATAGAAAGGCTGATGAACCGGGAAAGCAGAAACATGGTCATCATTCCCATGGATCATGGGATCTCAGACGGGCCTATTGAAGGGCTTATCAATATTACCGATACAGTGAACAGAGTTGCCGAAGGAGGAGCAAACGCAGTCCTTATGCAGAAAGGAATGGTGAAATACGGACACCGTGGATACGGCCACGACATAGGCCTTATCGTGCATATAAATGGTTCTTCTTCCCTGAGCCCCGACCCAAATGCCAAGGTCCAGGTCTGTACAGTGGAAGAAGTAATTAAAATGGGCGCCGATGCTGTTTCCATGCATATCAATGTAGGTTCTGAAACCGAAGCTGACCAGCTTGAACAGTTAGGGAAAATTTCCAGAGACTGTACGGAATGGGGTATGCCTCTCCTTGCTATGATGTACCCCAGAGGAAAGAAAATTACCAACCCGCATGACCCTGTAAATGTAGCACATGCTGCAAGAATTGGAGCCGAGCTTGGAGCTGATGTTGTAAAAACCGTGTACACCGGAGATCCTGATAGCTTTAGAGACGTTGTCAGAGGCTGCCCTGTGCCTGTAGTTATTGCGGGAGGACCTAAAACCTCAACGGATCTAGAACTTCTAGAGATGATTGACGGGGCAATGGAAGCCGGAGCTAGAGGAGCTGCAATCGGAAGAAATGTTTTTCAGCACAGAGATCCTGTCAGACTCACCCGGGCTATTTGTGAAATCGTGCATCATAGAAGACCTGTAGAAGAAGCCCTCGAACAGCTTAAATAAAAGCAAGATATTGAAAAGCATGATCAGAACCCAAAACAGAAGTTGAAAAGGGAAAAGGCCTGAGTAAAAAACTGAAAGTTTACCGGAGTTGAAGCCATTGAAAAAGAAAAGCGTGTGGATAAAAGCCGATGACGGTGGATGGGAACAACAGAAAGAAAGGATTACAACAGGCCTTGAATCAGGAGCAGACTGCGTACTTGTAAACCCAGGAAATGTCGAGAAAGTCAGGGAGCTGGGAAATATTCCAGTAGCAACCTTTGGGCGTGACAATAAATCCTGGGCTGAGATCGTTGTCGTTGGAAAAAGAGGAGAAGGCGATGGGGCAAAACCCTTGCCCCTTGAAACTCAGGGTTCTCTTGATATAAACGCGGCAACTCTCCTAAGGGATAAAGGAGTGGCTGTTGGCGGATATGTCGTAATAAGGGACAAACGCTATGAGCATTTCGCAGCCGAATTGGGAAAGGTCTGTGACTTCCTGATTGTGACGGGCACGGACTGGAAAGTTATCCCTCTTGAAAACCTGATAGCTGAACTTCAGAGTTATAAAGTGAAAATTATTTTCGGAGTAAAGAGTGCCGAAGAAGCAAGGCTTGCTTTTCAGACCCTTGAAATAGGAGCTGACGGAGTTCTTCTTGACAGTGGAGACCCTCAGGAAATAAAAGATACTATCCTGGCTGCAAGGGAGCTGGAAAACGAAAGTACCGAGCTTGAGTCTGCAGTTATAACCCGGGTAGACCCTCTTGGAATGGGAGACCGAGTCTGTGTGGATACGTGCAACCTCATGCAGAAGGGAGAAGGCATGCTCATAGGTTCTCAGGCAAGCGGGATGTTCCTGGTAAACTCCGAATCCGATGATAGTCCATATGTGGCAGCCCGCCCATTCAGGGTAAATGCAGGAGCAGTTCACTCTTATATCAAAATAGGCGATAGAACCCGCTATCTCTCGGAGCTTCAGACCGGAGATGCTGTAACCATTGTAGATTCAAAAGGGAAACAGAGAGAAGGTATTGTAGGCAGAGTCAAGATCGAAAGCCGTCCTCTTATGCTTATTGAAGCAAAAGCAGGAGACAGGACTCTGAGCGCTATCCTACAAAATGCCGAAACAATCAAGCTGGTCGGAAAAGACGGGAGTCCCATCTCAGTTGCCAAACTCAAGAAAGGCGATGAGGTCCTGGTCCGCCTAGAAGAGGGAGCCAGGCATTTCGGGAAAAAGATCGAAGAAACGATTATAGAGAAGTGAGCTATCAAAGACAGAGAAGTAATCGGTCAAAAATAGAGAAGTGAGCTATTAAAGATAGAGAAAAGATCTGTCAAAAGGAAGCAATTATTCATAGAAAAGGAGGTCCGAGCAAGCAATGATTCATATTGGCCCGCTTGACCTTGAGAAAAAAGCTGCAGTTGTCGCAGTAATCCTTGAGAATCCCCTTGAAACTTCAAAAAAGGCCGCCGAAATGGGAGCCGATCTTCTCGAAATCCGATTGGACTTGCTTGGAATAAAGGACTTGGAAATAGCTGCAGAAACAATTAGAAAAATAAAATCCGAGACCAAGCTTCCGGTAATTCTTACAAACCGCTCCAATACGGAAGGAGGGAAATGGGAAGGAAAAGAAGCTGAGAGAATTAGGCTTCTTACAAATCTTCTTTCCCTGGAAGCCGGGCCAGATGCAGTAGACATCGAGCTCTCTGCCGGAAGAGAAGCAAGAGACCAGATAATAAAAGCGGCAAAAACCTGCGGAAAAACCGTAATTATTTCCTCCCATAATTTTTTAAAAACTCCGGCATTTCAGGAAATGAAAACTACTTTTGAAGAAGCATTTTTGGCAGGTGCAGATATCGTGAAACTTGCTGTTATGCCGCACTCGATGAGAGATGTACTTAACCTGTTAAGAGCTACACTGGATGCCAGGGAGGCTGGAGGCACTGTGTGTGCGATTGCTATGGGTAAGCTCGGGAAACATACAAGGGTAATTGCTCCTTTTTACGGTTCGGTTCTGACATACGCCTCTGTCGAAGGTACAGTTCCTGCAGCTCCCGGACAATTTCAGGTGGATGAAGTAAAAAAGATAATGGAGCTGCTTGAATGAAACAAATTTTTGGTGTATTTGGAGACCCTATAGCCCATTCCCTTTCTCCTACAATGCATAATTCGGCTTTTTCAGCCCTTGGAATGGACTGCATCTATCACGCTTTCAAGGTCAGACCCGATAAGCTGGAAAAAGCAATTCTCGGAGCTGAAGCTATGGGCTTTGGAGGGCTGAACCTGACAGTGCCTTTAAAAGAGGTGGCTTTGAAACTTGACTGCATAAAACTTGATCCACTGGCTGAAAGGATAGGGGCTGTAAACACTATCGTCTTCGGGGAAACCGGAGAAATAAAAGGATACAATACCGATGGGTTAGGAGCAAAACAGGCGCTTCGAGAAGCTGCAGTGGAAATAAGGGGGTCTAAAATCGTTGTTGCAGGAGCAGGCGGAGCAGCAAGAGCTATTGCGTTTCAGCTTGCGGCTGATGGCGCTGAAATCATAGTAATAAATCGGACTGAAGGAAGAGCAATTGAGCTTGCACAAGATATCTCAGCCACAGCCCTTCCCGGAAAAGTAGAGGGAAGAGGACTCTCAGGATTAAAAACTCTGTTGCAGGATGCTGATGTCCTGATCAACACCACGACTCTTGGAATGCATCCAAATGCAGACACTACTATTGCAACAGCAGAAGAGCTCCATTCTGGCCTTACTGTTTTTGATATTGTTTATAATCCCCTGGAAACCAGGCTCTTAAAAGAAGCAAAAGCCTCAGGTGCAAAACCCGTGAGTGGAGTTTCAATGCTTGTCTATCAGGGAGCTGAGGCTTTCAGGCTCTGGACAGGAATCGAACCTCCAGTCGAACTTATGAAAAAAACCGTTCTGGAGGCTTTACAGGCTTGAATGTTGATATAGAACCTTTGCGCGCTTGAATATTGATCTGGAACCTAGGAGCCAGACAATTATGAATCAAAATCCTGAAAAAACAAAAGTTCTTATCCTTGGCGGAACCGGAGAAATGGGACAGTGGTTTACCCGTTTTTTCAAAGAGAGAGGATACGAAGTTACAGTCTGGGGAAAAGGAGGAAAAACGGAAATTGCAAGAAAATTGGAAGTTCCTTTTGCCTCGGACCTCGAAGAAGCTGTTCCAAGAAGTGACATAGTAATAGTTTCGGTGCCAATCAATGTAACGGAAGCGACCATTACGGAATTTGCCCCTAAAATGAAAGCTGGAAGCCTTCTTATGGACTTCACTTCCATTAAGGTGAAGCCTTTGGAAGCCATGAGAAAATTCGCCCCTTCCGATGTGGAAATTCTGGGCACCCATCCAATGTTCGGCCCGACAATTCCCACTATTCAAGGTCAGACTGTCATTCTTGTTCCCGTAAAGGGGCGTCCGGAGAAATGGTTCCCAATAATAAGAGAGCTTTTTGAGGAAGGTGGGGCGCATGTTGAAATTACTACTGCAGCCGAACACGACAGGCTTGTTTCGGTTGTGCAGGGACTTACTCATTTTGCCTATATTACTATAGGAACAACCATTGACAGGTTAAATTTCGACGTAAAAAGATCCAGAAAATTTGTAAGCCCGGTCTATGACATAATGCTGGACTTCGTAGGCAGGATTCTTGGCCAGAACCCCTATCTGTATGCTCTTATCCAGATGGAAAATCCCGGAGTTCTGGAAGTGCATGATGCATTTATTGCGGAATGTGAAGAGCTTTCAAAGTTTGTACGAGCCCATGACGAGGAAGGTTTTGTGAAAAAAATGAAGGCTGCTGCTCGACAGTACGGAGATACCGCTCATGCCCTGCGCAAATCGGACAAATTGATTAATTCCAGAATAGCCGAATATGAGACCATCCTTAGCTCCATTGGAAAAGTTTGTGGGTTTTCTCACTATTATTCCGGAAAAACCCATGTAGGCACTCTGGAAAAGGTAGGGCCTGATGAAATAATTCTTGCAAAACTGGTCTCAAAAGGCACTTCTCCTCATGTAAAAAATAAATTCGTAAAACTTAAGCTTGAAAATCTTCGCCTGCTTTCGGAATCCGAATTGCAGGAATGGAGAAAAGAAAATCTCGAACACTCTACTAGGGATATTTCAGTCCTTATTCCTGAAGGAGCTGACCCTGAAGTTATCCTAAACGTTATAGGCACTAACAAACAGCTTATAACCTGCGAAATAAGTGACATCTATAAAGGACTTAATCAGAAAGACTGTAAGAAATTTAATAAGGGAGACTGTAAGGAATCTAATAGGGGAGAAATCAAAAAAGAAAAAAATGAAGTTGAAAGGCTGGCTGTCACATACAGGATAAAGGTTTTCGGGGATTGCAACGCCGATTCTGTTGAAACCAATATCATAGCCCTTCTTTGTGGTCTCGGATGCAGGATAAGAGAGAAAAATCTGAGGCCGAAAAGATAAAAACTTTTTTCCAGAGAAGTCCATATTCTGAGAAGTAGGCATTCTGAAAAGTCTGTATTAACACGGAGAGAAAACACTATAAACAATAAAAAAAATTATGATATGATGTCCAAAGTTAAATGGAGAGTCTCTCTTTTATTTGTCCTTATCACTCTTTCTATATTTTTCTCACTTCTTATAAATAGTGATAGGCTCATGGAATTTAGGGGAAACGAAGCATACACGCAAATCGGAGCTGGGGTTACAGGCGAAGATCTTGTAATAAATATCACAAATAGGCTGGAAGCGGGCAACCATGAAACAAGATTGGGCGCCGCTGACAAACTTGGGAAGCTTGGAGAGCTTGCAGCAAATAATCTTGTTGAAAAAATCGAATTAAACCCTTCAAATTCGGAAAAAGTAAACAGTTACATGCTCCTTGCGCTTCTTAAAACTGGAGATGATAGAGCAGAAAACATCCTTTCCGAGAATTTTGAGAAAATCGAAGCTTCGAATAAGGCTGTAAAGGAGAATACAGCCGATGAATGGAAACAAGGGATCTCGGAGGGTACCCTGAGGGCTATAGAAGCAAAAGATAAAGCCATGAGAAAATACATTGCAAATTCCATTAATATGGATTACAGAGGAGGAGCAAGTGCTCTGGAAGAAGCCCTTAACGCAGAAATACAGAACTCGAGTGCCTATGCTTCGATTGCACTTTCAGATCTCGGACCTGAAGAACCAGGAAGCGAAACCGAAAAACTCTTTAAAGCACTTAAAAGTGGGAAGGGAAGTACAAGAGTTGCGGCTATAATGGCTCTTGGAGAAATGAAAGAAAAAACCGCAGTAGATCCCATACTTGAGATTCTGATAAGGGATTATACTATGGCGAAAGCCAGTGCAGCCCTTGCACTTGGAGACATTGGGGATGAGAGGGCAGTAGAGCCTCTGATGAAAGAATTGAAAGATAGTAATAGCGAATATGTTAAAAGCAGTTCTGCAATTGCCCTTGGGAAGATAGGAGAAGAAAGCTCAGTGCCCTATCTTATCGAGAGACTGAGAGATCAGAAAATCAGGGTAAAAAGCAGTGCAGCCCTCTCACTCGGAAGAATGGGAAATGAGACTGCAGTAAATCCCCTGATAGAAACCCTGGAAACTGGAAAGGACTCTGAAGGCCAAAAAAAGAATTCCCTAAATGCAAACCCCGATGTCCGAAAAAGTGCTGTCCTCGCCCTTGGAGAAATAAGAAGTCCTGATGCTACGGAGATTTTAATCGGCATACTGAACGATAAAGAAGAGGCGCTTGAAGTCAGGACAGCTGCAGCTTCAGCCCTGGGAAATATAGAAGATCCCAGAGCTGTAGAGGCCCTCAAAAAGGTGCTTGATGACAAAACTATGCATGAGAGCACTAGAAATGAAGTTTTTCTTGCCCTCGCAAGAACTAAAGACCAGGAAGCTATAGGAAGGCTTGTAGAAAACTTGGGAGATCGAGAGTTTGGAGCTAATGCGAGAGGGGCCCTTATAGATATGGGAGAAGTGGCTGTTGATCCGCTTATAGAGAATTTGAAAACGGATAACCAGAAGCTCAAGGATGAAACTGCCTTAGCTCTTATTGAAATAGGAGATAAGAGAGCTATTAAGCCTCTAGTTCTGGCTTATCAATAATTAAAAAAGCTGCACAGGAAAATTAGGGATCGGAAACGAAAAAAGAAAAGGTGACTGAAGTTTTGGGAATGAAGTTTCCTTCTGAAACTTTAAACCAGACTGATAAGGTCTTCCAGTGCAGCTTTTGGATCTTTAGCTTTCACAATTCCAGACGCCAGAAGCACGCCTTGAGAGCCAAGGTCAAGGGCTGCCCTGAGATCTTCACCTTTCGAAATTCCGGCTCCGCAAAGTACTTTTACCCGGGAATCAATTTTTGCAACTGCCTTGACTGAACCGCTAACAACTTCAGGGTCAGCCTTTGAGACAGGAATTCCGCTCCCTATGAGTTCAGGGGGCTCAATTGCAACATAATCCGGGCCAAGGGCTGCAGCTGCTGCAGTTGTCGGAACATTGTTAGTACAGACAACTGTCCTGAGTCCGAATTTCTTTGCAGCCTGAAGCGACGCTTCGATCTCCGCAAGGGTTAGACGCCTTTCAGAGTGGTTAATCAGAGTTCCTACAGCTCCTGCTTCTTTTATGGCTTTTCCGAAAATATGGCCTGTAAAACTTCCTGCTCCTACCCCATCCAGATGCTGGGAAAAAACCGGAAGTTCAACTTCCGAGGCTACTCTGTAAATATCCGGAAGCTGGGGAGCTACTGCGATCTCGATCCCTGATTCCTCGGACACGGCTTTACAGGCTTTCGCAATTTCCACTGCCCCCTTGCCTGTACCCTGTAAATAAGTCTTATAGTTCAATAAAATAAATGGTAAACCCAAGATAATCCCCTCCTGAAAAATGAAAAGAAATGGAAAGCGCGAATTCAAAACTTTTTCAACGCTTTCTCTGATAGATTTCTGCCAAAAATACTGCATAGTTACTTTTTAGCAATACTTTTTTGGGAATACTTAAACTTTAGCTTTTAAACCTGCTCAGAAGTCTGTCATGATCCTGAACTGGTCAATTTCTGGTTTGTTAAGGCTGTTGATAAACTGCTCGGCAGCTTCCCTGACATCTTTTGCGTTGGTGATGGCACGTCCCACCACAAGAATGTCAGCACCCTGGTTCAAGGCTACAGGCACCTTGTCAAGACGGACTCCACCTGCAACAGCAACCAGAGCTTTTGGAGCGACTTTCTTGATCTCTTCGATATTACCCCAGGCGTGTTCGGTACTCTCAATATCGATTCCACGGTGGAGTTCAATGATATCAGGCATGACCTTAAGCTGCTTTAAGACAGAGATCGGGTCTTGCTGGTTAAGCGTGTCCATGACTGCATAGATACCTGTCTTATGGGCTTCCTCAATGAGCTTGTCGATAGTGCTGATCGGGGCAAGCGCAGAGACAACAATGGCATCTCCTGCAGCGTCGGCAACCATTCTTGCTTCAAGGTTTCCGGTATCCAGAGTCTTCAGGTCAGCTACTATGAAGGCATCGGGCCTGACCTGTCTGATCTTCGAAATGACATCCACCCCATAGCGTTTGATAAGGGGGGTACCTGCTTCGATTATGACATGATCGCTCTTAGGAATCTGTGAAATGGCAGAGAGCACAAATTCGAGGTTAGGATTGTCAAAAGCAATCTGAAGGTAAGGTGGATTCCACAGTCTTGTAACCTTGAATCCCATAATCGCATGGGTAGATTTGTTGCTTTCCTCAAGAACTGTATTAATGTCCGGGAAATTGTCGAGAGCGCGCTTGAGTGCGAGCTTTGTAGCCCCGTAGTTGTACCTGTAGATTTTGTTGTAATCCTGAGCATCAGGGTGGATAAAAACACTGGCTACAATGACAAGGTCTTCAACCTGGTCCTTCGAGATCACACCTTCTTCGACTGAGTCTGCTACTGCTTTTGCAACGGCTGACTGGGCAGGTCCAAAAATTTTTGATGCCTGCTCCATATTCTTTACCGTAACCTTTGGGATAATAAGGGTTGAAGGTTTGGGAGGCAGGTTAGGCCTGATAACGGACAGGAGCGGAGTGTGGCCGGCTGAAAGCTGGGTAAGACCATTTGCAAAAGCCTGTCCTACAGGTCCTCCTTTGTCTCCTATCATCAAATCAATATGGGCAAGTTCTGCGCCCTGCCCCATCAATGCTTCTCCTATTTGAAACATATTTGACCTCATAATTTGGTAAGTATTATGTCCGAGATAAACGTATAGATAAGTGATAATCGTTTTGATGGCCCATAATTTTTTGACAGTCCATAATTTAAACAGATTTACCATCAAGCCGAGGATAGGGGATAACCCTTTTGCCTGCTAAATGGCAGCTTTATATAAATAATCTCGTATCGCGCTGAAGGTTTCTTTCAGCTACAATAGAGCCTCAGAATTTCGATTTTGAAATTAAATTTGGAAATTTTGGGGCTTAAGACTTCCCCTATTAAAGAAGGATCTTGGACACATTCAAGGGCGCAGATTTTATACCTGCAAGAAATTGGCCAGCAGATCTTTTATCCTAATTTTTACAAGCAGGAAATTGATAGTCTCCAGTCATTCAGTAGATCAACAGCATGCGATAAACAGGCTTTCTACCAAATCCAGCAGTTAAAAAAGAGCCTCGGTATTGTCAGGTCCCATCAATCCTGCCTCTCGAAAAAAAATCCTGAAAATTTTCTTTATCCTTCCTGCCCTTATTTGCAAAATCCAGTATATTTTATAAGGAGTTTGAGAAATTTTTATAAGGAGTTTGAGAAATAGCTGTTTTCAATTTGCAGATGATGGTTAATTAAAAGAAAAAGGATTTTGAGAAAAGCCAAGATCCGGATTCGAACCGGAATGAAATCGCTCTGCAGGCGATTGCGTAGCCGCTCCGCCATCTTGGCACTGTTTAGATCTACGCTGGAAATTGAATGCTACTTTTTTAGTCTCTAAATAGACCAAGGTAGATATTTTTATTTCCTTTGTAGAAGCTCAATAAGTTCATATTAGCTTGGAGGTTGACAGTAGGAAAATATATACTCAAAATTTACTGCGGAAAGCGAAATTAGTTAATTAAAGCCAAGATCCGGATTCGAACCGGAATGAAATCGCTCTGCAGGCGATTGCGTAGCCGCTCCGCCATCTTGGCACATTTGGTTATCTTAATGCTCGTGTAGATGCAATTAAAGGAGGTTCTAATATATAAATATTTAGTTCAAGAGAACTTATCCAAGTTTTTAACTAACTAGTATGCAAAAATGGCGTGGATTTTCCTATAAAGAATAAGTCCATTACAAAATTGTCTGGAAAGGAAATAGTCCTGATAAAGCAAATAGACCTGCGATAATAATGGCCATAAACAAGAACACCAGCAAAACGGGCAGGAGTACAGCTATTACGGATCTTGTCATGCTTACATCGTGTACATACATGCCTCCTACAATATAGAGGTATATCCCATAAATCCCGACAACCCAACCAAGAAAAGGAATCCAGGAAAGGACTAACACAGCAGTTGCATAACAGATAAATCTTACAGTGCCCTCGTAACTTCCCGTACCTCCAAGAATTTTATAAATTATATAAAGTATTGCAGCTTCGATAAAGAGAGAGATAATACCTGCAATAGGTGTGAAAATCACAGTCATAAGTATCGCAAAGAAACCGAACCCTCTAGCCCCACCATACATCCCATCGTACATTCCACCATACATGCCGCCCATATACATAGCATGTCCAAAGAGTACGGTTAAAAGTGCAGTTAAAAGCGCATATATGATGAAGCTAATCGCTGCAAAGGTGAGTGGATCAGCATATCCTCCGGTCGTTGGCATTTCCCTGTAAAAGTCAGATGGGCTTTGCATAACCTCTTTCCAGGTTTCAATGTAATCCATAACTTACCCTCAATAATCATATGCTTGATTTTTATTTAAATAAATTTATCAAAAAATAAAATCCTGTTTTTAGGATAAACAGGATAGTTCAAAACTACAGCAAATTGGAATGGTTAAAGTTCATTGATCTCATCTTTGATAAACAAGGATCAAGATTAATCGGATTATACGGTAGACTTCAAATATACCATCGCTTAGACTTATACCTTTTAAAGCATATTTCTCCATTAAACGGTAGTAAAAGTCTTTGTTTCGTCCTTGATAAACTCGCACATCTCAGAAATGAATTCCTGTGTTAAAATTTCTTTGTCTCTGTTTACCTAGTTTTTAATTGATCCTAATTGATCCGACTAAGGGTCGGCGTGTGGAACTATCATCAAGGTTCTGATCTGTCACATTTGTGAAGGCATACTCGTCCCTCGCCACCTACCAAGTCTATACCTGAACCTACTCTCGCTTTCTGGATTGATTTGCTTTTCACCAGTAATACTATGTCCCATAGAATATTAAAGACTTCATGATATTTAACAATTTTATACTATTTTTATAATATTTGAAGAATCCAAACTCCAGAAAAATAGTTAAGCATCAAATTGTATCAATAATCAAAAAAGATTCGTCTGTGTTTTGAGCGTCCAGTGTTTGAAATTTAGCATTATATTTGAACTTTTATAGTTAAATGAGACAAACTTTATTAATACTTAATCCATTTATATTCGATTTGTTTATATAATGTGTGCCGCATAATATTCAGAGGAGACCAAGAACTTTTGATGCTTAAGAATGAAATGGGCTCTAGATAGCCTGAGTTACGTTAATTAAAAGATGAATTAGTGGCGTTCTGAAGAGTTGGACAAATATATAAAAACTTATTGTAAAGTTTAAGTATAAATATAAAAACCGTAATTTCTTTGTAAGGGGGGTATATCTTTGAAAGGAGACCAGAAACTAATTGATTGCTTGAACGCTCGTCTGGCAGATGAACTGGCAGCTATCAACCAGTACTTTGTCCATGCCGAGATGTGTGAAAACTGGAATTACGAACGGCTTGGAGACGTAATAGAGAAACGAGCTATTACCGAGATGAAGCATGCAGAGAAGCTGATTGAGCGCATTCTCTTCCTTGAGGGAAGGCCTATAGTTAGCAATTTGAGCGAAATTCGTATCGGTGATCAGGTACCAAAAATGCATGGTCATGATCACTGGGCAGAAGAGGGAGCTATTAAAGGCTATAACCAAGCCATCCATCTGGCAACAGAGCTGGGAGATAACGACACTAAAGTGCTTCTTGAGTCTCTCCTTAAAGAAGAAACAGAGCATATCGACTGGATAGAGGCCCAGATGGACCAGATTAACCAGATAGGTATCCAGAACTATCTGGCGCAGCAGATCCGCGAGTAAGGGCGGATGCTACTGCATCTACTTTTAAAATATGAATGAGCCATTTGTAAAAGCTTTATTAAAAATAAGTAATCTCCAACGCGCCTCAGAATATTTCTCTGAGGCGGTTTGTCCATGGAGAAGCTAAAGAAACATATTATTAATTTACTTAGAACCTATCCGAAAAGTCACAACAATAGCATATGAAAAGTAGCATATGTAAGAATATGTAAGAGTTACATAGGTCTATAGTATCTCTATATCCGTTCTAATAATGCATACTTCAACTAAAAGTTATAGATAAAACACAGCGATTTTCAGATAGGCTCTTCCATCCTTCAAGAGGACTACAAGTCGTGAACAGCAACACATCAAAAAGGTCACCACTTCTTTTCTTTATATTGGTTTACTCTCTTTCTATTCCGCTTTGGGTGCTTAATGTCATTTATCCGATGAAGCTTCCAGTGGATAATCTTCCCGTAACAGACATTGTGGCCACTTTTTCCCCAATGGTAGCGGCATCCATCCTTGTGTACCAGGAAGAGAAGCTTTTAGGGATAAGGAATCTGTTGAAAAGAACCTTCGATTATAAGAGGAATACGAAAAAAGTCTGGTATGTTCCCATCATTTTCTTGATGCCGTTTATCTACGTGCTGACCTACATGATAATGCGTCTCGTCGGACTACCGGTCCCAACTGTTTGGAACCCACCCCTTCTGACGCCGCTCCTCTTTATTGCGTTCTTTTTAGCCGCTGCAGGTGAAGAGCTTGGCTATTCGGGATACGTCACCGATCCTATGCAAGTCCGGTACACCGCACTGACAGCCAGTCTCATCATTGGGTTGATCCATGCTGTATGGCATTTCCCGTCGATGCTTTCAATGGGCATGACTCTGGGATTGTTTATATGGGGAGGATTTATACTGGCCGTAAGTTTCCGGATTCTGACCGTCTGGCTTTATAACAACACTGGAAAAAGCGTCTTTGCAGCTATACTCTTTCATGCCGTGACCAATACTGGAGGGAGCATATTTCCCGGTAGTCGTTCAGCCTTCCAACTGTACGATGGAGGCTATCGGCTATGGGCTCATTGCTATCACGGCTGTGATCGTGGTGTTCTTATGGGGATCAAAGACATTAACTCGATTTAGATATGCCTGAAAAACGGCGTGAGCAGGGTGACAGCTCTTGCGACTGAAGTCACAGGCGTCTATAGTTTCTCAAGCAGGTAAAATAATATAACTAGATATAAATAAAAATAATAAAGCTTACTTTGTAAGGAAATGTGCGAAAAGAAAGAGAACTGAGAAAAGAGAGAAAAAACTTTAAGAAAAGTAGTATTGTAAACCAGTTTTAGAAGAGCAGCTTTAGAGAAGCAATTTCAAAAAAACTGTGTTAAAACATTATTAAAACAGATTTTAAGAGAGATATAGAGTGAGCATGACAGCGATTTAAAACAGATTTTAAGAGAGATATAGAGTGAGCATGACAGCGATCCAGAATTCCCGAAGGCTCGCGCACCCGAGTTTCGTTTCGGGAGCACGAGATCTGTCACCCGAGTTTCGTTTCGGGAGCACGAGATCTGTCACCCGAGTTTCGTTTCGGGA
>ENA-UOOM01000147-UOOM01000147.1-fermentation-metagenome-genome-assembly--contig:-NODE-147-length-88994-cov-7.502164_pt1 | contig 88994 bp, 74 predicted proteins | sample MGYA00245781_ERZ724031 | MGnify/ENA primary metagenome ERZ724031 (study PRJEB28704, sample SAMN03018317) | fermentation metagenome | biome: anthropogenic terrestrial biome; feature: soil; material...
AATTTTTTATAATCATACTGATAGAACCAAGGTTCTGTAGATAAATCTGCGGAAAGTCAAGGTGCGATTCTTCTTGAATTATGTCAAAAAAAATGATAAAATATTACGATGAATTTTATGGAGGAGGATTCCTAATGTCAGGACATTCAAAGTTTGCGAATATTAAGCACAAAAAAGAAAAAAACGACGCGGCAAAGGGAAAAGTATTTACCATGTTGGGCAGGGAAATTCAAGTTGCCGTGAGATCAGGCGGTGCAGACCCGCTCAACAACGGCAAATTGCGAGATATTATTGCGAAATGTAAGGCAAATAATATGCCGAATGATACGATAGAAAGAAGTATTAAAAAAGCGGCGGGAAATGAAGAAGGCGTTGAATACGAAACCATCAGATATGAAGGCTATGGGCCTGCAGGTGTTGCAATCATTGTAGAAACCCTGACGGATAACAGAAACCGGGCGGCGGCTAATGTTAGAAATGCATTTACAAAAGGCGGCGGCAACATGGGAACAACAGGCTGTGTTTCTTTTATGTTCGATGAAAAGGGATTAATTGTGATTGACAAAGAAGAAATTGAGCTGGATGAAGAAGCGCTGATGATGCTGGCTTTGGATGCAGGAGCCGAGGATTTTTCCGCTGAGGAAGACAGCTATGAGGTGATTACTGCGCCGGAGGATTTTTCCGGGGTGCGGGAAGCCTTGGAAAAGGCAGACATACCTATGGCTTCGGCTGAGGTTACAATGATCCCCCAAACCTATACGGAGCTGAAATCGGAGGAAGATATTAAGAAAATGAGAAAGCTTCTGGATTTGTTGGATGAGGATGACGATGTTCAAAATACCTTCCATAACTGGGACGAATAATTTTTAAAGCCTTTGATTTAGAAACAATGCGAAATTAAAAAGAAAGATATGCCAGATAAAAACACCCTTTTTGCCACGATTGCCAAAAGGGTGTTTTTGCACCAAGGAAAGGCAGATAAAAATAGTTTTTTTATAAAATGGACTATCGAAATGTGTTCCAATTTGATATACTGAGAAGGTATTTACTTTATGCTGAAATAAGATCAGGAGGGCTGGTTATGAATAGAAGTTTTAAAAAATTGATTGCGGTAGCATTGACTTTAACCATGGGGCTTGGGGCCATGCCACACTACGCTTATGCATATGAGGTGCCCGAAGTGGTACGGATTGGGCTGGAGAGTATCTGCAAGAAGAAAACTACGGCATCCATTACAGAAAAAACGCTGCTCATCGGAACGGAGGAAAACGGAGAGTTTCAAGAAGGCGGGTCGGTTTCCTCCAACTCCGGGTTTACGGCGAACCTTGCTTCCGATGAGTATATTGCTATAGATGAGGAGATGGCGCAGGAAGAGGCAGACGAATTGTCCGAAGTGCTGGAACGCTTGGGATTTACTGCGTACATAGCCTATTTAGGGGATGAAAATTGGACGGTATATGTTTCCGGAAGCTCTGTCTCTGACGTGGAATCAGCCAGCCGTTATAGTGCGGAAAGGGTGCGGGATTTTACTGGGATACGTTTGGACGGAAGCCAAGCCTCCTTACTGCTCTCTCAGGAGATAAACCCTGCATTTATGGGCACGGGAGCGGAGAATACCTTTGGTATTAACGGAAAAACCTATCGGGGGATACTTACTTTTGTAATTCGGGAAGGCGCCATGACGGCGGTAAACATTGTGGGGCTGGAGGAATATTTATACGGCGTTGTTCCTGCGGAAATGCCTGCGTCTTATGAGATGGAAGCATTGAAGGTGCAGAGCATTGCCGCCAGAACCTATGCCATGATGAAAATCAGTGCGTATTTAAGCTTAGGCTATGAGTTTAACGATACAATAAGCTGTCAGGTTTACAACGGATATAGCGGAGAATCGGCAAGGACAACCCAGGCTGTGAATGCAACGAAGGGGGAAATTGCCTGCTACAACGGAAAGCCCATTGAGGCATATTTCTCTGCCTCCACAGGGGGATATACAGAAAACAGCGAAAATGTTTGGGCCAATGCATTGCCTTATTTGCGGGCTGTTCCGGAAATTGCAGAAGACGGAGATAATTCTTGGACAGTGACATTAACCCTGAAGGATTTGGACGCATTGCTTTTGGACAAAGGGGAAAATATCGGTTCTGCCGAGGATATTGTGATTACAAAGCTTTCCACCGGCGGCAGAGTGCAGGAAATGCAGATTGTAGGCACAAAAGGCGTAAAAACCTTGACGAAAGAAGGAATCAGAACTTATTTTTCAGCCGCATCCAGCGGCAGCCTGCCGAGCAAAATGTTTACCATTAACGGCAAAGGCGGCGAAATTGGGGTTTATGGCGGGCAGACAAGCACAGGCAAGCAAAAATCTGATGCCATTGGAGGAAGCTTGGCAAATGCGGCGGCGAAAAACGGCATTGTTGCAAAAACAGAGGGCATTTTATCCTCCATCAACGGGAAAAATATTTCTGTTTATGAAGGAAGTAGTGCCTCTGCAAGTGTAACTCCCTCCGGCGACTATGAGGTGTATTCTGTAAATATCAGCACGGCGGATCAGAGCGGCCGCTTTGTGATTGAAGGCATGGGCAGAGGCCATGGTGTTGGCTTAAGCCAAAAGGGCGCTCAGGCCATGGCAAAGCAGGGGTATGCCTATGATGAAATATTGAAATATTACTATCAGGATATTACCATTGAGGGATAATTATGGAGTTAAGAGAATTTCTGCTGAAACAGCGGGACTTTGCCGATGAAAATGGGAATACAGTTAGTTTTTTTGATCGAGGCCTTGATACGGAGCCGAAAGAAAATGAGTTTTGGCTATTTTTAGACGAAGGACTGCGCTGTGGCGGAACTGCCAGAAAAATTCCTTGCGATAAACAGCACCTACAAGAGGTGCTTTTGGGTTGCGGTAAAAAGGAGCTATGGCAAAGGGTGTTAGAAGGCATTTCTCGGTGGGAGGAAGAAAACCGATGACCTTTGCCTTGGGGCGGGATTCAGACAAAAGAGCTAAGCATATTTCGTGTAGTTGGATTTAGGAGTTTAAACTATGAAAACAAGTGAGTTTTATTTTGATTTGCCGGAGGAATTGATTGCCCAAGAGCCGCTGGCTGACAGGGCCTCCTCCAGATTATTGGTTGTGGATAAAAACACAGGTGCTTGGAAGCACAAGCACTTTCGTGATATCAAGGACTACCTGCGTGCAGGAGATTGCCTTGTGATTAATGATACCCGTGTGCTGCCTGCCCGTTTATACGGTGTCCGTGTGGACACAGGGGCAATGGTGGAAATTTTGCTTTTAACAAGGCAGGATTTGGACACTTGGGAGGTTTTAGTGCGCCCGGGGAAAAAAGCAAAGCCCGGCGATAAAATTTCCTTTGGCGATGGCAAGCTGATTGCCGAGGTTTTAGAGGTGATTGAAGGGGGAAACCGCATGATTCAATTTTCCTATGAGGGCGTTTTTGAAGCAATTCTGGACGAACTTGGGGAAATGCCCTTGCCGCCTTATATCACCCACCGTTTGGAGGATAAAGAACGGTATCAAACGGTTTATGCAAAGCATGAAGGCTCTGCGGCGGCACCTACGGCAGGGCTGCATTTTACGCCGGAGCTTTTAAAGGAAATTGAAGAGATGGGGGTAAAAATTGCCCATATTACCCTCCATGTTGGCTTAGGCACCTTTCGTCCCGTCAAGGCTGCGGATATTTTGGAGCATGAAATGCATTCGGAATATTACGTTGTGGAGCAAACCCAGGCTGACATGATCAACGAGGCAAAAAGACAGGGCGGACGCATCTTTTCCGTAGGAACCACCAGCACCCGTACCTTGGAAGCTGTTACGGATGATACCGGAGTGGTGCAGGCAAAAAGCGGTTGGACACAAATATTTATTTATCCCGGCTATTCCTTCAAAATTGTAGATTGCTTGATTACAAATTTTCATTTGCCGGAATCCACACTGATTATGTTGGTTTCTGCACTGATGGGGAAGGATTTGACCATGCAAGCCTATGCCGAGGCGGTTAAGGAAAAATATCGTTTTTTTTCCTTTGGAGATGCTTGTCTTTTTTTAACAAAACCATAAGGCGGTGATGAAATGGACCTTTTTGAATATAACAGAAGCTTAAGGGGCAACGGGGATTCTCCCTTGGCTGCCCGTATGCGCCCCAAAACCTTGGAGGAATTTGTGGGACAGGAGCATATTGTAGGCAAGGATAAATTATTATATCGTGCGATAAAAGGGGACCGCATCAGCTCGGTTATTTTTTATGGCCCTCCCGGCACAGGGAAAACAACCCTTGCAAAAATTATTGCAAACACAACAAAAAGCGAATTCCGCCAACTCAATGCAACCACGGCGGGCATTAAGGATATTAAGGAAGTTGTTTCCGACGCCAAGGATCGGCAGGGGATGTATGGCACAAAAACAATATTGTTTATTGATGAAATCCATCGGTTTAATAAAACCCAGCAGGATGCCCTTTTGCCCCATGTTGAAGACGGCACCATTATTTTCATTGGAGCAACCACAGAAAATCCCTATTTTGAAGTAAACAAAGCTTTGGTTTCCCGCTCCATTATTTTTCAGCTGAAGCCCTTGGAGCAAAAGGACATTGAAAAATTATTGCGCTGGGCGATTACCGATGTGGAACGGGGTATGGGTGCCTATCAAGGGGAAATTGAGGAAGATGCCTTGGCTTTTCTTGCGGATGTAGCCAACGGAGATGCCCGAACGGCTCTGAATGCCCTTGAGCTTGCGGTATTAACTACCGAAAAGGGAAAGAACGGCAAAATCCATATCACATTGCCCGTTGCCGAGGACTGTATCCAGAAGCGTGCCTTGAACTATGATAAAAATGGGGATAACCATTATGATACCATTTCTGCGTTCATTAAAAGTATGCGGGGTTCCGACCCGGATGCCGCTTTATACTATCTGGCTAAAATGATTTACGCAGGGGAGGACCCAAAGTTTATCGCCCGCAGAGTGGTCATTTGTGCTTCGGAGGATGTGGGAAATGCAGACCCCCATGCCCTTCAGCTTGCCGTAGCCGCCATGCAGGCCGTAGATTTTATCGGCTTGCCCGAAGGGCGGATTCCCTTGGCCCAAGCGGTGACTTATGTCGCCTGCGCACCCAAAAGCAATGCGGCATATCTAGGGATTAATAAAGCGTTGGAGGATGTGAAAAACATTCGCATTGGCACGGTGCCGCCCCACCTAAAGGATGCCCATTATGGCGGGGCAAGGGAAACAGGCATTGGCTATTTGTATGCCCATGATTATCCAAACCATTATGTAAAACAACAGTATTTGCCCGATGAATTGATGGGAATGGTATATTATGATATTACAGATAGCGGTGTAGAAAAGCGGATTAAGGCGCATATGAAGAGGTTAAAGGAAAGCCTATAATGGACGGATGTACATACTTCTTGTATTCAGAATAACTGAAAACCGTTCCTCTTCCTGTAGGTAAAAGAACCTGCCGATTTCTTTGCACCGTACAAACAGTACTTTTTTTGTATAATAAAATATATGAAATGTATAATAAGGCTTGCTGAAATATTTTTTTGCAACAGAAACATTCAATTGTGTTTGTGGGTTTTATTTACAGCATTTCCATATAATTCTAAATTTTATTGATATACGTTATATGGAGGAGGGGATAGCTTCCCACCATTGCCATCACTGCTTTAGAAACAAACCCGGAGTTTCAAATAGACTATAGCGAAAACCATGCAGACAAAAATTATATTGAGCACCACCGGTCTGACTTAACCTTGCTGGTGTATGACATAAACCAAGAAGGGGAGATAAAAGGGAAGCTGTGGAACGATAATTCCGGAATATATTCTCCTTCTATGGAAACCGAATATTTTGAACTGCGCTTCCAATTCCTTGCAAAAATCCTTTCTCAAGAGCGCCTTGAGAAAAAGTGGATAAAGGCTTTTATGAAACAGTGCCCTTTCATGAATTGTATGATACCCAATTTGATCAGGCAACACTGGCAACCTCCGATAAAATGCAAATGCTTTTTGCAAGGACGGGTAATAAGGTACTGTATCAAAAATATTATGGGAATGAAAAGCTGGAAGCTGTAGTTGATGAAATTTATGATGCAATGCAGAGCTTTCATGCCGAATGAGATATGCTGATTCCTCAAAGGATACTGTACCATAGGGAAACAGAAGCTGATAGAGTTATGGCCTCCCATTGTATTTTCTTGCTTCGGCGGAAAACGGAGAGAATCCCCTGAAAATGCTTGACGGAGGAGGCGTTCTTTTGTCACGGGAGAAAATGGTTTGAGTATCCTTGGAAATCACCATCATTTTTTGTATTTTCCCCACAATTCTATTTTAAATCTTGACTTTCTGTTTTGTTGTGATAAAATGATTTTGATATTGAAAGAATGAATAGCGATGAAGGTGAAAAGTATATAAGCAAAGGGCAGCAGAGAGAAAACGCCATCGGCTGGAAGCGTTTTTGGCAGCAGAGCTTATAGAAGTTCCCACCGGAGCTGGTTTTCTGAACCATAGTAGGAAAATCCGATGGATGCTCGTTACGCATAAGAGTGCCTGTGTTTGCAGGAATTTGGGTGGTACCACGGAAGTCTTCGTCCCTTTTTGGATGGGGGCTATTTTTTTGTTCATTTTTGAGAGGAGACGCATTATGAAGGATAAATTAAAACAAATCCATGATAAGGCCATTGCTGCCTTTCATGAAGCAGCCGCATTGAAGGATATTGAAGAGTTGAAGGTAAAATATCTGGGAAAGAAGGGGGAATTAACTGCCATTTTGAAGGAAATGGGAAGGCTTTCCGCCGAAGAACGCCCCATCATTGGTCAGCTTGCCAATGAAATCAGACAGGACATTGAAAATAAGCTAGAGGAAGAAAAAAGACGCCTGCAAGCGGCGGAGATTGCCCATCGCTTAGAAAAAGAAAAAATCGACGTAACCATGCCCGGAAAGCCCCAAGCGGAAGGCCATAAACACCCTATGAGCATTGTGATTGATGAAATCAGCAATATTTTCATGGGTATGGGCTATGAGGTTGTGGAAGGGCCGGAGGTTGAACAGGAATACTATAACTTTGAAGCCTTAAATATCCCAGCAAATCATCCCGCAAGAGATGAACAGGATACCTTTTATATTGGCAACGGTATCCTGTTAAGAACACAGACCTCACCCATTCAGGTGCGTACCATGGAAAAAGGCAAAATGCCCATCCGTATGATTTCTCCCGGTACGGTGTACCGTTCTGATGAGGTGGATGCAACCCATTCTCCTGTGTTCCATCAGCTGGAAGGCCTTGTGGTTGATCAAAATATTACCATGGGGGATTTAAAGGGTGCGTTGGCTGTTTTTGCCAAGGAATTGTTTGGCGAGGATACAAAGGTGCGCTTCCGCCCCCATCATTTCCCCTTCACAGAGCCCAGCGCAGAAATGGACGTTACCTGCTTTGCCTGCGGCGGTAAAGGCTGCCGTGTATGTAAGGGCGAAGGCTATATTGAGCTTTTGGGCTGCGGTATGGTGCATCCCAAGGTTTTGAAAATGTGTGGGATAGACCCCGAGGAATACAGCGGTTTTGCTTTTGGTATGGGCCTTGAGCGTGTTGCCATGCAGCGTTATGGCATTACGGATATGCGTTTGCTGTTTGAAAATGACATGAAATTCTTGAAGCAGTTCTAAAAATACCAAAAGGGCTTTTATATTGAAAGGAGCGTTATTAGTATGGATTTACCGATGTCTTGGTTGAAAGAATATGCCGACGTAAACGTAGGCATGAAAGATTTTGTAGAAGATATTACAATGAGCGGTTCCAAGGTGGAGGGCTATACCACCTTGGGGGGAGAAATAAAAAATGTGGTTTCCGGCTATATTAAAGCCATTGAAAAGCATCCCGATGCGGATAAGCTGCAAATTTGTACCATTGATGCGGCGCAAGGCAGAGACTTAACCATTGTAACAGGTGCCCAGAATGTCAAAGTGGGGGATTATGTGCCTGTTGCCCTAAATGGCTCTGTGATTGCAGGGGGAAAAGAAATCAAAACCGGCGTTTTGCGTGGGGTTACCTCCGAGGGAATGCTTTGCTCCGTTGAAGAGTTGGGCTGTGACCGTCATGATTTTCCGGAAGCGCCGGAGAACGGCATTTATATCTTCCCCGAGGCTGTGGCATTGGGGAAGGATGTGCCGGAGCTTTTGGATATCAAAGACGTGGTGGTGGAATTTGAAATCACCTCCAACCGCCCGGATTGCTTCAGCATTCTCGGCTTGGCAAGGGAAACCGCCGCAACCTATAAAGAGGAATTCCGTTATCCGGAAATTACGGTAAAAGAAGAGGGTACGGGAAAAATTGACGAAATGATTTCCGTGGAAATCAAAAACCCCGCGCTTTGTCCCAGATATATTGCAAGAGCGGTAAAGAATGTAAAAATCGGGCCTTCTCCCCGTTGGATGCGCAAAAGATTGCGTGCCGCAGGCGTTCGCCCCATCAATAATATTGTAGATATTACAAACTATGTGATGCTGGAAATGGGACAGCCCATGCACGCATTTAATATTGACTGTATTGCAGATAGAAAAATTATTGTGAGAAATGCGGAGCCCGGTGAAAAAATTGTGACTTTAGACGGCGTGGAAAGAACCCTGGATGAGTCTATGCTGGTGATTGCCGATCCGGAAAAGGCTGTTGCCGTTGCAGGGGTTATGGGCGGCGAAAACTCTATGATCAGTGAGGATGCGGAGGCGATTTTATTTGAATCTGCAAACTTCAATGGCCCCAATGTGCGTATTACCGCAAAAAATATCGGCTTGCGTACCGATGCCTCCAGTAAGTATGAAAAGGGGTTAGACCCTAATTTGGCCCTTGATGCGGTGAACCGTGCCGTTCAGCTTGTGGAGCTGCTTGGCATTGGTGAGGTTGTGCCGGGCATGGTGGATTGCTATCCCAACGAGAGAAAATCTTGGGAGCTTTCCTATTCACCGGAGTGGATTAATAAATTTTTGGGAACAGAAATTTCAGAAAGGAATATGCAGGTGACCTTTGAACGCTTGGGCCTCATCGTCGACCCTGTAAAGCATACGGTAATCGTGCCTACCTATCGCCCTGACTTGGAAGCCCAGGCGGATTTGGCGGAGGAGGTTGCCCGCTTCTTTGGCTATGATAAGATTACGGCTACCTTGGCGGCAGGCACACCCACCGTTGGCAAGAAAACCTATGAGCAAACCATTACCGCCTTGGTGAAGGATACCATGATTGCCGATGGTCTTTGCGAAGCCATGACCTATAGCTTTGAAAGCCCTAAGGTTTTTGATAAGCTGTTGATTCCCGGGGATAGCAAATTGAGAGAAACGGTTACCATTTCCAACCCCTTAGGGGAGGATTTCAGCATCATGCGTACTGTTTCCTTCAATGGAATTTTAACCTCCTTGGCAACCAATTATAATAGAAGAAACGAGCAGGCAGGCTTGTTTGAAGTTGCCAGAGTGTATATTCCCAAGGCGCTGCCTTTGACGGAGCTGCCCCACGAAATCCCTACCCTGACCATTGGAATGTACGGAAATATGGATTTCTATGATTTGAAAGGGATTGTGGAGCATTTGGTTGATGTTTTGGGCTTGACAAAGCGTGCTGAATATCTTCCCGAGAAGGAAACCCTCTGGATGCATCCCGGCAGAACTGCAAGCCTGAAAATAGACGGCGAAGGCGTGGGCTATTTCGGTGAGGTGCACCCGATTGTGGCAAAAAATTACGAAATCGGAACAAAAGCATATTTGGCCGTTTTGGATTTGGAGAAGCTGATTGCTTATGCCGATAAAAACGTGACCTATCAGCCCCTGCCCAAATTCCCCGGCATGACAAGAGACCTTGCAATGCTGGTGAAGGATGAAATTACGGTGAAAGAAATCAGCGATGTGATTCACAAAAACGGCGGTGCATATTTAGAAAAAGTAACGCTGTTTGACGTTTATAAGGGCGCACAGATTGAGTCCGGTTATAAATCTGTGGCATATTCCATCTTTTTCCGCAGCGGAGAGAAAACCTTGGCCGACGGAGATATTGCAGATGCCATGCAGGCAATTTTAAACGGACTTTCAACGGAACTGAATGCACAATTAAGAGATAAATAAAAAAGCGGGCTTTTTAGCAACCCCCCGTATCTGTTTATGATACTGGGAGGCTGCTTTTTGCAAAAGAGGGCAGGCCGGGTGCGAAGCCGCAGAAAGCGTTTTTCAAATAAAATAAAATATTTTTCAAAAACTCTTAAGTCATGGAAAAATCATCCGATAATATAGTTGTACAACAAAATGTTGTATCAAACATCCGGTAAATTATAATTATCGGTTTTGCAGAGGAAACCAGTGCACGGGTTTTGTCTGAATCATAAATGATGGGATATGCATGGACGCATTCCCTTAACCAACAAGGAGGTTTTTATTATGAGAATTCAACACAATATTGCAGCTTTAAACTCCCACAGACAGTTGGGTGCGAACAACAATGCAGTAAGCAAGAACCTTGAAAAATTATCTTCAGGTTATAAAATCAATAGAGCTGGCGATGATGCTGCTGGTTTGGCTATTTCCGAAAAAATGAGAGCACAGATCAAAGGCTTGGAAACAGCAACAAAAAATGCTAATGATGGTATTTCTTTGGTGCAGACAGCAGAAGGTGCTTTGACAGAAGTGCACTCCATGTTAAACCGTATGTCCGAATTGGCTACACAGTCTGCAAACGGCACTTATGATAACGAGGTTGACCGTGCAAACCTGCAGAAGGAAGTAGCATCCTTGAAGTCTGAAATCGACCGTATTTCAGAAGGTACAAACTTCAACGGCATTAACCTGTTGGATGGTTCTTTAGACAGTGTAGCCACAGCAGACTTGACTTTCGGCTCAACAGACATTAAAGTTTCTGTTGGTTCCGATTTTGAGGGTAGTGTTACGATAGCAGCAGACGACTCTGCTACTGAAGGCATTGCAGTTACGATTGCTGATGACGGCGCTACCGTATCAATTTCGTTAGGTTCACAGGATGCCGCTTCCTATACTGCTGCACAGATTAATCAGGCAGTAAAAGAAGCAGTTACAGCAAAACTTGCAAGTGGTGATGTAGCTGAAGCTGACACGGCTAAGGTTTCCGCATTGTCTTCTTTCAAGGCAGAATTCACTGGTCCACTTGCTGTTGTAGCAGGGGCTACTACTACTACTGGAGCAGAAACCGTAGCTGTTGATCCGAATGCGGATGGTGCCCCTTTGACATTGCAGATTGGTGATACAGCTGAGGAATTTAACAAGCTATCCGTGAGGGTTGGTTCCATGAATGCCGAGTCCTTGGGAATTGGGTCCATTGATATTTCCACACAGGAAGGTGCTGCGGAAGCAATCGACCTCATCAAAGCAGCAATCAACACTGTATCCTCCACTCGTGGTGACTTGGGTGCAATCCAGAACAGACTGGAGCACACAATCAACAACCTTGGTGTAACAACAGAAAATATGACAGCTGCTGAAAGCCGTATCCGTGACGTTGACATGGCAGAAGAGATGATGAACTTCACAAAGAACAACATCTTGACACAGGCTTCTCAGGCAATGCTTGCACAGGCAAACCAGCTGCCTCAGGGCGTATTGCAGTTACTGCAGTAATCCCAAAAGCAATCAAGTTTGTTTTTATAAAAAGAAATGTTCATACCTTGGGTATGGGTTTAAGGTGTCGACTTTGTCGGCACCTTTTTCATGCTTTTTGCAGGAAGAAGCTTTGAAACTATGAAAATATTGTATAAAAAGAAAAGATGGATTTCGCCGTTTCAAGCAGGAAGATAAAAAAGGAATGAATAAAATGCGATTATGCATCCTTCTTTCGTCCCACGTATGATGGCAGGGTTTTAAATACCTTAATTTTCTGTGAAATAAAACGCAGAAAGAAGGAAAACACAGGCAATGGAAATCGGTTGACTTTTGTCGAATATAATGCTAGAATTTAATGGAAATATTTATCGATATTAGAATTTTTGATGGTCGGAAAAATGATGAAAAATGCTTGTTTTCTAACAAAAAACGACAATTTTAGGAGGTTTTTCCTACTTATCTTTCATAAGAACCCGGTTCATACTTTTTTGAAATATGTTCCGGCCCAAAGAAGTTGAGGGGGATGCTACTGTGTCTTTGAAAAAGACAGTCTTAATTGTGGATGATAATAAAGTGAATAGACGAATGCTTTCCCTTATTTTATGCAGTCAATATAAAATATTGGAGGCGGAAAATGGCAAATCGGCCCTTTTGCTTTTGCAAAATGCATATGCGAGCATTTCTGTAATTCTGCTTGATTTAGTTATGCCCATTATGAATGGATACGAACTTTTAGCAGAGATCAACAGAGATGCTTTTTTACGCAATATTCCTGTTGTTGTGATTTCTCAAAAGGAAGCAGTGGAGGGGACAGCGAAGGCCCTTTCTTTTGGTGTGCAGGATTTTATTCAGCTGGATTCCGAGCCAGATGAAATCAAGGGGTGCATTGAAAGCACCCTTGCGTTAAAAAAAGCCTCTGACATTTTAAATTTGATACAAAGAGATACGCTTACGGGGCTGTATGCAAAAAAATATTTTTATAGCCTGGCGGAAAAAACACTGCGCAATAATCCGCAAAAGAAATATGATATTATTTGCTGTGATATTGAGCGGTTTAAGCTGGTCAACGAATTGTTCGGCTTTCATGAGGGGGATGCCCTGCTGAAATATGTGGCGCTTATGGTGCGAAATAAGTTTGAGGAGAGGGGAATCTGCGGCAGAATCGGCGGTGATATTTTTGCCGCCTTGGTGGAGCATCAGGATACCTATGGGGAAGAAGATTTTTCAGAATGCGTAGAATACATCAATCGTTTCAATGAAAATTTACACAGTGTAATTAAATTTGGAATTTATCCGATAGATGACATCTCTCTGCCGGTTAGCATTATGTGCGCCAGAGCCTGCCTTGCCTTAGAATCCATCAAAGGGAAATATATCCCTTACCATGCCCTCTATGATGATAGCATTCGCCAAAAGCTGTTGGAGGAGCAATTTATTTTGTCTAATATGAAGGCGGCGTTGATCAACCGGGAATTTGTTGTGTATTACCAGCCGAAGTATGACTTGATGAGTGAGAAAATTTCCAGTGCCGAGGCATTGGTGCGGTGGCTTCACCCGGAGAGGGGGCTCATTCCTCCCAACCGTTTTATCAAGATTTTTGAGGATAACGGCTTTATTACCGAGTTGGATTTATACGTTTTGGAGGAATCCTGCCGTTGGATACGTTCTTGGATAAACCGGGGAAATCCGCCCATTCCCGTTTCTGTGAATATGTCTAGGGCGGATATTTACAATCCAAATATTGATGCTATTTTACTTTCTTTGCTTGAGAAATATCAATTAAGCCCCAATCATATTTTTATTGAAATTACGGAAAGTGCCTATACAGAAAATTCGGAGCAAATTATCGAAGGGATCAAACAATTAAAGGATTTAGGCTTTACCATAGAAATGGATGATTTTGGAAGCGACTATTCTTCTTTGAATATGCTCTCTGAAATTCCCATTGATGTTCTGAAATTGGACATGAGATTTGTGCAGGATCAAGAAAAATTCAGGGATAAAAGAAGCGTGATGAGCTTTGTTATCAGTCTGGCAAAATGGATGAATTTAAAGGTGATTGCGGAGGGCGTGGAAACCGAGGAGCAAGTGAACCTGCTGAAAATATTAGGGTGCCATAGTGTGCAGGGCTTTTTCTTTTCCAAGCCTCTGCCCTTGCACGCTTTCGAGGCATTGATTGATACCGTGAATTTCAATGCTGGGGATGCACCGGGAGACATAACTCTTTCTGAAAATAAAACAATTCTAAACTTAGAAGCGAAACAAAATTGTATGCTGATTTATGACACGGAGGGAGAGGAATTTGACCCGTTTCAAAAAATTTTTGCAGACAAATTTACAGTCCTAAAAGCCAATACACAAGCGGAAGCATTGCAGATTTTAAACCGGCAGAAGGCCGATATTGCCATATTGATTTTTGCTGTCACAAAGTCCATATCCGTAGAAGAAATGTTGGAAATTAGCTATGCCAGTAGGGAATATGATATACCTATGATTACCATTCACACCACCAAGGAGCTGATTACAAAGGCCATTTCTTTTGGTGCGTTGGATTGCATTTTTAAGCCGTATTTAATAGAAACCTTGGAAAACAGGGTAAATAATACCCTGAGCCGTATGAAAGCCCTTCAATTTCAAAATGAGACTCAATTTAATGATGCCATTGCGGAGATGAAAAAGCGGGCAGAGGTGGATTTCTTATCAGGGCTTTTGAATCGTTCGGAATTAAAAATGAGAATTCAGGAATATTTCAATGGAAATCAGCGGTTTTTCGGTACTTTTATTTTGATAGATATTGACCATTTTAAGTCGATCAATGTTGCCTTGGGTTATGGCATGGGAGATCGGGTTTTATGCGCCATTGGGCAGATGCTGGAGTCAGCTTTTTACGAAACCAACCTCATCAGCAGAATGGATGGAGATTTATTTGCGGTGTTTCTTCCTTTGCCGATGGACGAAAAAGCATTGACAGAAAAATTGGTAAAAATGTGTCATACCGTGGCCTATGATAATTCAAATTTAAAGCTATCACTGACCTGTTCGGCAGGGGTATGTTTTTCTGGTGAGTATGCAAAAAATTATGAGGAGTTATATCAAAATGCCGAAATTGCATTGCTGAACGCCAAGGAAAACCAAAAGGACAAAGTTTTCTTCTACGAAGAGGGAATGCGTATGCCGCAAAAAGAAACTCATGGACAGAATGCCTTTTTGTTTTTAGACGATGTAACCGATGGAATTTTTGTTTGCGATACTTTAAACGGAGAAATACTTTATATAAACGATGCAGCTTGCAAGCTCATTCAAAAAACAAAGGAATCCTGCATTGGCATGAGCTCTTACCAGCTTTTTGGAGGGCTGCATAAGAATTTTGATTTTTGCTTTGAAAAGAAAGAGGGACAAGGCCCCTTCCATGAAGAGGAGAATGAGAGAAAGGATATGCAGCTGCATTTGAAGGCGAAGCCAACGATTTTGAATGGCAAACGATTGATTTTTTATTATCTTCAAAAGGAAGAGCCTAGGGATTAAAAGAGCATTCTGGATAAGGAACGTTCTTTTTATGGAAGCTTAGGGTTTTGCCATAAAAATATAGAGCGTGCAGCAGATATAAAAAAGCCATTGGCTGAAGCCCTGCATTGAAATCATTCAAATGCGGGAGAAGCGAATGGCTTTTAGAAAGAATTTATATCGGCAGTGGGTTTTACTGAACCTGTATCACTTCGCTCTAAGGCCTTTTTGTTCATCGCATACAAAGAGGCTTTTCATTTAGGAGAATCGGCAAAAGGAGATTCTTATGGGAAATCGTAGTTCAATAAAAACCGGCAGTTCACTCACGTAAGGGGCTGCCCTGCCTGATTTTCTTTCTTAGTTTAGTTTATGTTTGTCCTAAGGATATGTTCATCCTTGTCCGAAAAATATTTTTTTCGTACCTTCCTTTTCGTAAAGTTAAATTTAGTTTTGGAGCTTGGGGAAGATTGTTTTTATTTAACATTTCTGTTATAATATTATAAAATTGAATGAATAATTGAAATTTTATGCCGAAAATGTTGCTTTGAAATGGTACAATTGCATATACGGCACATCAATAGGCGGGGGAAAGGGTTTGAATGGAAAACTTATCAAAAGTTTTGAACAAGCTAGGCGATTGGAAGGAAAAGCTGCTCGCCAAAAGGGTTGATTTATATAAGGCAGAAATCTATAGAAGAAATTATAATAGTCTATTTGGATTATCTATGATAGGATGCATCATCACCCTCGGTATTTTAATCATTTCAATACCTCTCGCACCTTATTTTGTGTTCAATGGTCAGGTTTTCATTTTATTTTTCTTATCTGCAGCATTATGCTTGTTTACAAAATTTTATTTACAAAATGCTAAAAACTATAGCACATTGGTGTTTTATATGGGTGCCTCTTTGCTTATGGGCATGGGCATTATCATGGGAACATTTTTAGACCGTAATGTTCCGTCAATTACGGTAATGGTTTTTTTAAGCGTATTGCCTCTTTTTGTCATAGACAAGCCATGGCGTGTGATTTTGTTTATCAGCGTTTCAGCCATGGTATACATTGGGTGCTGTTTTTATGCAAAGGAATATGGGCTGTTTATCATAGATGTGATGCATTTGGCTGCTTTTTATTGCCTGGCAATTGGAATTAATGTGCTGTCCTTGAATGAAAGAATTGACCACGTGGAGGATTATGTTCAGTATAAAATAAAATCAGAAATGGATTTAATGACGGGAATATACAATAGAGAGGCAGGCCTTTTGAAAATTAAGGAGCTTGTTTGCCAACAGGTAAAAGGCGCATTCATTATTGCGGATATAGATGATTTCAAGAAAATAAATGATAGCTTTGGACATATGTATGGGGATACTATCATCAAAGAAATCAGCTGCTTTATTAAGAACTTTTTTTTGGAAGACGATATTGTTTTGCGTATGGGCGGAGACGAATTTATCGTATATTCTATGAACTTGACGAAAATGGAGGATTGCAAAAAAAGCTTGGAGCATTTATTGGATAGCTTAAGTGCATCCCCCATAGGCAAGGACAAAGGGATTGCGGTCAGCATCAGTATCGGCTGTACAATGAATGATCAGCTGGGGATAGACTTTAATCGCCTTTATCGGGAAAGTGACCGGTGCTTATATGTTGCGAAAAATTCAGGCAAAGGCTGCTGTGTGATTAAGAAATAAAAAAGCCGTATCATGCAAAGAGACTGAAATATTCGGCGATTTATAAAAGCGATACTCATTTTGAAAGTATCGCTTTTATCGTATACGAATGCGTATTAACGCTCAGTTTTTTGTGCTGCTTTAGCGAAATGGCGCAAAGATTTCATTGTGCGGATTTCTGTGCTGCTGTGGGAGATAGTTTGCTGCACATCATCCGGCAGTCCTTTATAGAAATTTTGGGCTCTGGCATTATTCAACAGTAAATCTGCCAAATCTCTGTATTCTCTACCAAACATTTTAATAGCCTCCTCTCAAAAGATGCTCGGCGTAGCGCCGAAGATCCAGGTCATAGTGAATGTTGTTTTGATATTGACGAACATTAAATTGACGATCCTCCGGCAGAGAATCAAAAAAATCCTTTGCTTTGGGACTGCGGTTTAATAAATCGTCAAGATCCGTGTATTCTTGAGCCATTTTTATCACCTCGGCATTAGCTTGTGCAAAAAAAAAAGTTTCATTCCTCAGGTATATTGTATGGAAATATTTTCAGTGAGCGGCGATGCATTTTTGAGAACTGATGATAAATAAAAAAGATAGATGGTGAAATTATGTTGAATCAATTAAAAACTATTTTAAAAGAAGGGGAGACAGAAATTTTTGAAAAAAAATCCCGATTTATAGCAACCGTTCGTCCTGTGAAATCTGAGGAGGAAGCAAAGCAATTTATAGAAGAAATGAAAAAAAAATATTGGAATGCAACACATAATGTATTTGCATATCAAATTGGGGAACGAAATGAATTACAGCGCTTCAGTGATGACGGGGAGCCTCAGGGAACAGCGGGTATGCCTGTTTTAAATGTTTTGAAAGGCGAAGAGGCGCAAAATACAGCCGTTGTCGTAACCAGATATTTCGGAGGCACCTTATTAGGAACGGGAGGCCTTGTACGTGCTTATGGCAAGGCTGCAAAGGAAGGTCTTTTAGCGGCGGGGATTGTGACATTAATTTTGTATGCAAAATACCAAATTACAACGGAATATGCGGATTCCGGAAAGGTGCAGTATGAAATCCTGCAAGGGGGGCACATACTATACGACACACAATATGCGGATAAAGTCACATATACTGTTTTTGTGAAAAGTGATGAGGCGGAAGGGTTTGAGAAAAAGATGGTTGATATTTTTCGAGGAAGCTCTCCTTTTGAAAAGCAAGGGAAGCAATATGGGGCTTGGCAAGGAGAGAAATTCTCCTTAGTATAAGTGTTTCCTTGGGGGTCATTTCCTTTGTAAGTATAAAAACCTAAGGGGTATCCATTTTTTTGGATACCCCGTTTTTTAACCCCTTGGTTTTGGCGGATCAAAGCCTTTCTTTATCTGACCAAAACGAAATATAAGTCGTTCACATTGGTACCGGTGGGGCCTGTGACCACTAAAGCATTGGCAAACTCCAAGGCCATATGGGAATTATTTTTTGCCAGAACTTCGTCAATGGAAATGCCGGCCTCATCAAGAATTCCCTTGGTGTTGCCATCTACAAGGCCTCCTGCGGCGTCTGTAGGGCCATCGGTGCCATCAGAGCCGATAGCGCCGATGACAATATCATTCCAACCGTAGATGGAAGCGGCGGCAGCTAGAGCAAACTCTTGATTTCTTCCACCCTTTCCTTGGCCTGTTATTTTTACAATGGTTTCGCCGCCGCAAATGACAGCGCAAGGCGGCTGGAGGGGAATGCCGTCTTTTTGTATGGTTTTGCCCACGGAGGCTAAAAAGCGCCCCGCCTCTTTTGCTTCACAATCCACGAGGGTGGAAAGTATAAAAGGCGTATACCCCAAAGCTTCCGCCTCCTTTGCTGCGGCAAGGCACAGGGCTTTGACACTGCCGGTAATCAGCATGGTGTTATTCAAAACTTCTTTCGGCGTTTCTACAGCAAGCTGCACTTTCATCTTTTCAGAAACCCGTAAACCGTATTTTCTCAGTATGGCAAAGGCTTCCTCGCTGGTAGAAAGGTCGGCGCAGGTGGGGCCGGAGGCAATGGCATCCGGCCGATCCCCCAAAATATCGCTTAGGGCAATGGTGTAGACTCTGGCAGGGGCACATAGAGCCGCAAATTTTCCGCCCTTCACCCCAGAAAGGTGCTTGCGGATGGTATTCATTTCAACAATGTCGGCACCGCATTTTAGCAATTGATCTGTGATTTCCAAAAGGTCATTTAGGGTCAGATTTCCCGCCGGTTTTTCAAACAAAGCCGAACCGCCGCCGGAAACCAGAAAGATGACGGTGTCTTCGGGAGAAAGCCCGGAAACAGCCTGAATAATTTGATCTGTTCCCGCAATCGTATTTTCATCGGGGAGGGGATGGGAGGCTTCCAAAATGGTAAACCCCGGAAGCTTGCCTTGTCCATGGTGATATTTTGTAAGGACAAACCCCATTGTGATACGTTGGCCGAGGATTTCTCCGGCGGCTCGGGCCATGTTCCAGGCAGCTTTTCCAATGGCAATAACAATAATTTTTTCGCCGAACTGTTTTCCCGCCAAGGCTTTTTTTACCGCAGCATCGGGCAATACCTGCACCAAGGCACTTTGCATGATTCTTTGTGCGTCTTTTTTCATTTTTTTCATCAGACCACCCCTCCAAAGTATGTTTGCTCATTGTAATATGACAATAGATTATAGCGAAGCATTTCTTCAAAGAACGGCAAAAACTCCCATAAAATTTGAAAAAAGCTTCAAAATTTTTTCTCCAATAAAATGTTTACAAAATGTTCATATTCCCTACATACCCAATTCATAAACCTATTTTATCATAGAATCATCCTTAAGAGAAGCAAGGATAAAGCAAATAACATAGTAATACATACCCTCCCCTTTTAAAAGAGCCAGTCATGGCTCTTTTTTCTTGCTGAAAAAGACGTAACGAGGGTTCTTTTTGTTTTTGGAAATACGGAACCTGTTGACGGGTTCTTGCTTTTAGATGGGTAAAAAATGTGCAAAAAATATCCCCATATTCTTATGTAACACAGGGATAGATGAAATTGCAAAAATTTATGCGTTTGTTCAGAAAGCAGCTTTTTCCCTATAGGGAAATTTCAAAGCTTATTTCAATAATGCAATCACCTCAACCTCGCACAAAACATTTTTCGGCAGTGTTTTCACCGCAACGCAGGAACGGGCGGGCTTGCTTGTAAAATATTTGCCGTAAATTTCGTTGAATGTGCCAAAATCCCCCATATCTGCTAAAAAGCAAGTGGTTTTGATGGTATCGGCAAAGGTTAAACCGTTTGCCTCCAGAACGGCACTCAGGTTTTTCATTACCTGCTCTGTCTGTCCTTCGATTGTGGTGGCAACAACATCGCCCACAGCGGGATCAATGGCAATTTGTCCACTGGTAAAGAGGAACCCATTTGCGGAGATTGCTTGAGAATAGGGACCGATGGCTGCGGGTGCTTTCTCTGTGCTTGTAACTTTAATCATACTTTTTACCTCCATTTTGATTGATAAAATTTATAATAGTGTTGGGTTTTTGTTTGTCTATGGAGTTTTTGGGAAGGGTTTCCCGCAAGCTCAATATCAATACTATTATTCTATCCCAAAGACATTTTTGCGTCAATGTGTTTTTCTCACATACAGCCGGTTTGTACAATTTTTTATAAAATTTATTTTTTTTATTCCCTTTTTGAGGATATTCGGGTAAAATAAAAACAGTGTGTATTTCTGCAAGGAAGTACGAATCAACAACGGGCAGAAAGGAATTTACAGAAATGAGTATGTTGGAAGAGATCCAAAGAAGGCGGATTTTTGGGATTATTTCCCACCCAGATGCCGGAAAAACAACCTTGACAGAAAAGCTTTTGCTTCACGGCGGAGCCATTCGTGAGGCAGGTACTGTGAAGGCAAGACGAAATGCAAAATTTGCGAAAAGTGACTGGATGGAGATTGAAAAACAGCGTGGTATTTCCGTTACGTCTTCCGTAATGCAGTTTGAATACAAGGGAAAGGTTGTATCCATCATGGATACACCGGGCCATAATGATTTTGGTGAGGATACCTATCGTATTTTAACCTCTGTGGATAGTGCGGTTATGGTGATTGATGCGGCGAAGGGTGTGGAGGCGCAGACGGTGAAGCTGTTTAAGGTTTGCAGTATGCGTGAGATTCCCATTTTTACGTTTGTGAATAAGCTGGATCGCCAGTCCAAGGATCCTTTAGATTGCATGGCGGATTTGGAGGAGGCTTTGGGTCTGCCTTCTACAGCAGTGACTTGGCCTATCGGCAATGGTATGACCTTTGAAGGTATTTACGACCGGCTGGAAAATAAGGTTTATCTATATCGTAAGCAAAACGGCATTGTGGAGCTTGGGCCCAAAGGGGTCTATGGTAGCGACTTAGAAGGGGTTATTTCCCAAGCAAACCTGGATAGTTTGCGGGATGAAATGGAGCTTTTGGATGGTGCGGGAAATTCCTTTGATTTACAGGCAATCAAAGAAGGAAGCCTTTCACCTGTGTTTTTTGGCTCTGCCTTGGCTGATTTTGGGATTACCCCGTTTTTACAGCATTTTCTGGAATGGGCGCCGGCGCCGGGGGTCAGAAAGACCACAAAGGGCGAGGTGAAGCCCACAGACGAATTTTTCAGCGGCTTTATTTTCAAAATACAGGCGAATATGAACCCTGCCCATCGAGACAGATTGGCCTTTTTGCGCATCTGCTCCGGCACCTTTACCAGAGGTATGGCGGTGACCCTTTCCAGAACAGGAAAGCAGCTGAAGCTGAGCCAATCTACACAGCTGATGGCAAATGAACGAGAAACCGTAGAAACAGCTGTGGTGGGGGATATTATCGGTATTTATGACAGTGGAAATTATCAAATTGGCGATACCTTGACGGATAGAAAGGAAAAGCTTTTTTTTGAGCCTTTACCCACATTCCCGCCGGAATTGTTTATGCGTGTTCATCCCATAAACTCCTTGAAGGCAAAGCAGTTTCAAAAGGGTGTGCAGCAGCTGGCTCAAGAGGGAGCCATTCAGGTTTACCATAATGATTTTAATGACATCATTTTGGGTGCGGTAGGGCAATTGCAGTTTGAAGTTTTTGAATACCGTTTGAATAATGAATATAACTCGGAAATTCGTATGGAATCGTTGGAGTATTGTGTGGCACGTTGGGTCAATCCGAACACGGTGGAAGACATCAGAGACCATTTGGTGGCCAGAAGCACCTTGGTATATGACCGCTTTGATCGCCAGGTTCTCCTTTTTGCGAACCAGTATACACTGAATAATTTCATGCAAAAAAATCCGGATATTGAGCTTTGGGAAGCCTTTCATCTGGATGATACTGAATATCAAGAAGGTTAAAGGGAAAGAGCGGCCGCAGGAGCGGTCGTTTTTTTATGCTTTTGGTAAGTTTTAGAAAATGTACTGTGTATGCTAATGAGAAAGGCCTCCCTTATGGTAAAAATTTTAAACAAAATAGTTGCGGTTTTTTTTGCTTCCTCCTACAATCTGTATTATGATGTTTGTATCAAAGCTTTCCGGGTTTTCCGTTTTCGGAATCATATTCCCAAAAAGAGGAAAATGCTATTGATGCAACGGAATTAGGGCAAGGCTGGAATTATATGTGTATTATTTTACATAAGGCTTGATATTTTTAGGAAGGGCAGGTGACCAAAATGGCGAAGGACGCTTCTGCAAAGCAGGAAGACAAGGCATATATTGCCAAGGCTAAAGCCGGAGATATGGCGGCTTTTGAACTGCTGGTGCAGCAGTATGAAAAAATTGTGTATAACGTCACCCTTCGTATGATGAATCATAGTGAGGATGCCAAAGACATTTCTCAAGAGGTGTGGATCAAGGCATACCGCAGCATTGCAAATTTTGATGAGCGGGCGGCTTTTTCCACCTGGATTTATCGGATAGCAGTGAATACTTGCATTGATGAGATGCGAAAGCGTAAGGGGAAGCAAAGCCTGTCGTTAGATCAAGAGTTTCAGGATGAAGAGGGCGCATGGAAGCATGAGGTGGCCGACGCAGGCGCTACCCCGGAGGAATGTGTTTTACAACAAGAAACGAAAAATGAAATTTACCAAGCCCTAGACAAACTCTCTGAGCAATATAAAACGGTTTTTATTCTTAGGGATATGCAGGGGCTGACTTATGAGGAAATTGAGGAAATTACAGGGCTGGCCTTGGGTACGGTAAAATCGAGAATTTCACGGGCCAGAAGGCATATAAAAGAAGAAATTTTTAAAATTTGGGAACGAAACGGCAGGCCGCCTCGTCATACAAACAGAAAGGAGGGGAGCAATTCATGAACTGCCATAGATGTAAGGAGCTGATGTGGGCGTATTTATCACAGGAGCTGGATAAGGAAGAGGCCGTCTTTGTTGCGGCACATTTAAAAGACTGTCCGGATTGTCAAGAGGAAACGGAAAAGCTGCAAGAACTCATGGATTCCTTAAGCAACCTTCCTGAGGAGGATCTGCCGGAAGGCTATCACACGGAATTGATTCATAAGCTTGCCCAGCAAGAAAAAATACTAGCCTTTCCCTCCGGAAAAAAGCCGCAATATTTCTGGAAGCAATTTGGTTTGATTGCTGCGGGCGTTGTGTTGGTTGTTGCCATTGGCGGCACGCAGGGCATATTGAAAATGCGTGGAGAGGGGAATGGGCCATCGGAAAAAATATTTGTGCAGGAAACTACAGAACCCGAGGATATATCCGAAATATTCCAATCTGCTGCCCCCCAAGAGGATGCTTTGCCGGAGGAGCCGGTGCTTGAGAAATCTGCCCATGCAGGAGTTGAGGAAGGGGAACTACAGAAAGATGTAAGGGCTGAGCAACCTAAAATACAGAAAAAAATGGTTAGTGAGGAGGCCCCCCAAGAAGAGATAACAAATGGGAGTTCACCTCAAAAAGAAGACATAAGCCAAGAACAGGCGCAAAAACAAGAAAAGGTAGAAATTAGCTTGCCGGAGGCACCTATACCTGATTTGGCCCAAGCAGAGCCAAGGGATATGCTCTTTGCTGTGGAGGACACCAGAGAAGCGCTGCCAATGCAGCAGGTGATCCTAACCGTTGGGGATACGGAGGGTGTGTTGGATAGCATTGGGGAGTTGGCAATTTCTTTGGGGGGCTATGAAGAATTTAGACCTTCGGCACAATCCATCAGAATTTCTGTGCCTGCCGGCAAGCGTGAAAACTTCATGGAAGGCATCAAGGAAATAGGGGAAACCCGATCCCTCACAGAAAATATTGAAACGATGGATATGGTTGTTTTTGAAATCACAGTAGAAACAAATTGAGAAAGAACGCTTTTTTCTAAAAGAAATAGAGAAAAGCGTTTTTTTATTTTCATTTATTGCACTATTTTGGCAAAAAGAAGCAATGAAAAGGGATAAATTTTGCATTTTGCATAAAAAAATAGAAGGAAAGAAAAGCATTTCGGTGAAGATGATAAACTTTAGCGTTCTACTTGACTAAAGTGGTAAACTGATATAAGATTAAAGTAAATTAAAGTGCGGAGGTGCAGCATGACATTGCCGAAAATGCTTTTAAAAAAGGAAGAAGAAGTGATTTTTTTATTACGGGCGCTGTTTGAGCGGTTTGGCTATAAACAATTCAAAATGAGTAAGTTTGAGGAATATGATTTTTATGCGGAGAACAGAAATTTTCTCAGCAGTGAAAATATATTGACCTTTAGTGGGCTGGACGGAAAGCTTTTGGCACTGAAGCCCGATGTGACCCTTTCCATTGTAAAAAATACAAAGGGTAGCTATGCATTGGCGGAGCGGGTGTATTATAATGAAAATGTCTACCGTGTGCGAAAGGGTACGGGGGAATTTAAGGAAATTATGCAGGTAGGGCTGGAATACATCGGCGAGGTGGATCGGTATGCCACCATGGAGGTCATTCGTCTGGCACAAAAAAGCTTGGAAATCATCAGCGATGACTATATTATGGATATTTCCCATATGGGTTTTGTTACCGGTTTCATTGAGGAATTGGGGTTAAGCAAAACGCAAAAGGAAGCTTTATTAAAGGGAATCAGCCAGAAAAATATCCATAGCCTGCAGGCTCTTTGCAGGAAATTTCAGGTGAAAGAGGAATTGGAGAATGCTTTTATAGAAATGGCATCGCTCTGTGGCCCTCTGGAGGAAGGCTTGCAAAAAGCAAAAGCCCTTTGTATCAATGCGAAAATGGAGGATGCCCTTTCGGAACTGGAGGCTGTTTGTGCCGCATTGAAGAGCAGCGGTGACGATGGGCGGATAAGGCTGGATTTTTCCGTGGTAAATGGCATGGATTATTATACGGGCATTATTTTTCAAGGCTTCGTCAATGGTGTGCCTAGCAGCATTCTTTTGGGCGGAAGGTATGATAATTTAGTGCGCAAGCTGGGTAAGGACAGCGATGCCATCGGTTTTGCCGTATATCTGGATTTATTAGAACGCTATGAGAAGCAGCAAAAGGAGTATGATACGGACATCCTTTTACTCTATGAGGAAAAGACCGATGCGGCGGCCTTATTGCGGGCGGTAGAAATGCTGACGGATAACGGCCAAAGTGTTATGGTGCAAAAGCAGAACCAACAAACGGTGAGCTATAGACAGCTTTGGTGCATGAAGGAGAGGGGGCTTGAAATCATTGCAGAGAATGATTAATATTGCTTTGCCTAAGGGCAGACTTGGAGATAAGGCATATGGTGTGTTTGAAGGCATTGGCTATGGCTGTCCTTCCATTCGGGAAACGAACCGCAAGCTGATTTTTGAAAATGAGGAAAACGGTGTTCGCTATTTTTGGGTAAAGCCCTCGGATGTGGCGGTTTATGTTGAGCGTGGTGTTGCCGATGTAGGGGTTGTGGGCAAGGATATTCTTTTGGAGCAAAGTGCCGAGGTATATGAGCTTTTGGATTTGGGCATGGGCGAATGCCGTATGGCGGTGGCCGGTAAAAAGGGCGGCAAAATTGATACCGACCGCACCCTGCGGGTCGCCACAAAATTCCCCAATATTGCAAGAGGATATTTTAGAAAGCAAAGCTTAGAAATTGAAATTATCGAGCTGCATGGTTCCATTGAAATTGCCCCTATTTTAGGAATGTCCGATGTCATTGTGGACATTGTGGAAACAGGCACCACCCTCTTGGAGAATGATTTGGAGCCATGGGAGGATATTGTGCCCATCAGCGCAAGACTGATTGCAAATAAAGCCAGCTATAAGTTCATGAATGTACCTATTTGCGAAATGAGCCGGAAGATGAATGAAGTAATTACGAAAAAATCCTGAGGTGATACCATGATAAAACAATATACTTATGGAGAAATGAATATAGATGAAATTTTTTCTCGCAAGGAAGAGAAAAATGAGATTGCAGGCGTTGTTTCAGAAATTATTGCTGAAGTTCGGCAGAAAGGGGACGAAGCCCTGCGTGAATACAGCTTGCGTTTTGATGGGACGGCCTTGGCGGAGCTGGAGGTCAGCGGGGAAGAAATTGCCTGCGCATCGGTAGAGAAAGAATTTCTGAACATATTGGAGGAAGCGGCGGCACATATTCGGGGCTATCATCAAATGCAAAAACGAACGGATATGATGTATACACCCAGAGAAGGTGTCATTTTAGGGCAAAAAATAACACCCCTTGACAGGGTGGGGATTTACGTTCCCGGGGGGACGGCAAACTACCCTTCCACGGTATTGATGAACGCAATCCCGGCAAAAATTGCAGGGGTGAAAGAAATTGTTGTGGTAACCCCTGCCAAAGGCGGAGCGGTAAGCCCTTCGGTTTTGGCGGCGGCGAAGCTTGCGGGGGTTGACCGTATTTTTAAAATCGGCGGAGCACAGGCCATCGCGGCCTTGGCGTACGGCACAGAGACCATTCCTAAGGTAGATAAAATCGTCGGGCCGGGGAACGCTTTTGTGGCTGAGGCGAAGAAGCAGGTTTTTGGGAAGGTTTCCATTGATATGATTGCAGGCCCCAGCGAAATTTTAGTCATTGCCGATGGAAAGTCTGATGGCAGGATGATTGCCGCAGATTTGCTCTCTCAGGCGGAGCATGACGTTATGGCAAGTGCCGTTTTGGTGACGGATAGCAAAGCGCTGGCACAGGCCGTTTCCCATGCCTTGGAGGAGCAAATTCCTCTGCTGCCCAGAAAAGAGATTGCAAGAAGCTCCATTGATCAAAATGGGAAGATCATCCTTGCCAAAAGCATAAAGGAGGCCGTTGAAATTGCAAACCAAATTGCACCAGAGCACTTAGAATTGTGCGTAGATAACCCCTTCGACTATTTGGCGGACATCCGCCATGCAGGCTCCATTTTCTTAGGGAGAAATGCTCCCGAGGCACTGGGAGATTATTTTTCTGGGACAAACCACACATTGCCCACAGGGGGAAATGCAAGGTTTGCCAGCCCTTTGTCCGTGGATGATTTTATTAAGAAATCCTCGTTTACCTATTACACAAGGGAAGCATTGGCAAAGGAAGCGGAAAAAATAAACACCTTTGCCCAAAGGGAAGGTTTGACTGCCCATGGGAAATCCGCAACCATTCGTTTTGAGAAGGAGGCGGGAGAATGAGCCGTTTTTTAAGCCCCAGATTTGCCGCCTTGGAGGCATATACGCCGGGGGAACAACCAAGAGATCAACAATATATTAAGCTAAACACCAATGAGTCCCCCTATCCGCCTTCTCGGGAGGTATTGGAACGATTGGACGCCGATGAAATAAACCGACTGAATTTATATCCCGATCCGCAAGGAAAGGTGCTCAAAGAAAAGCTGGCCAAGCTGTATGGGGTAGCTGGGGAAAATATTTTTCTCTCCAATGGTTCGGACGATATTTTGAATTTTGCCTTTATGGCTTTTTGTGATGGGGAAAGAGGGGCGGTTTTTCCGGAAATCAGCTATGGATTCTATCCGGTGTATGCCGATTTATATCAGATTCCCCATGAAAAAATACCCTTGATGGAGGATTTTACTATCAACTATAAGGACTACTGCGGTGTTCATAAAATGGTGGTGATTGCAAACCCCAATGCCCCCACGGGGATGGAGCTTCCTTTATGGGAAGTGGAAGAAATAGTAAAAACAAATCCCGACCAAGTGGTTTTAATCGATGAAGCCTATGTGGATTTTGGAGGAGCCTCCGCTGTTGGCTTGGTGAAGCACTATCCCAATTTGTTGGTTTCTATGACCTTTTCCAAATCCCGCTCTATGGCTGGCGCAAGGCTGGGCTTTGCCATTGCCTCGAAGGAAATCATAGAGGACTTGGAAAAAATCAAGTTTTCCACCAATCCGTATAATATTAATCGCCTGACTTTGGCTGCAGGGGAAGCGGCAGTGGATAGCGACGGATATTATCAGGAAAACGCGAAAAAAATTATGGCTACCCGGGAACAAACCATAGACGTGTTAAAGGCCTTAGATTTTCAGGTTTTAAACTCTAAGGCAAACTTCATTTTTGCAAAAAACGATAAAATCGACGGCGCTGTTTTTTATGAAGAACTGAAAAAAAGAGGCATTTTGGTGCGTCATTTTGAAAAAGAAAAAATTCGGGATTTCGTCAGAATTACCATCGGCACACCAGAGCAAATGACAGTCTTTTTGCAGAAAACCCAAGAAATTTTAGCCAAAAGGTAGGAGGAAGGTATGAGAGACAGTAAAATTGTAAGAAAAACAGCGGAAACGGATATTCAGCTTTCCCTTTCCTTAGATGGCAGAGGAATCAGCAATATTTCCACAGGCTGTGGGTTTTTAGACCATATGCTGACCCTGTTTGCCAAGCATGGGCGGTTTGATTTGACGGTGGAATGCAAGGGAGATACCCATGTGGACGATCATCATTCAGCGGAGGATATTGGCATTTGTTTGGGCATGGCATTTACCGAGGCCTTAGGGAATGGTGCAGGTATCGCCAGATATGGCAATATGATGTTACCCATGGACGAGGCCTTGATTTTGTCGGCGGTGGATATCTCCGGCCGGGGGCATTTGGAGTTCGGCCTGCAGATTCCCACGGAAAAGGTGGGCACCTTTGATACGGAGCTGGTGGAGGAATTTTTTATTGCTTTCACAAGAAAAAGTAATATTACCCTGCATATACAGCAGTTAGCGGGAAAAAATTCCCATCATATCATAGAGGGTGCATTTAAAGCCGTTGCCCGCAGTTTAAAAGAAGCGGCGGCAATACAGGAAGCATATCGGGATGAAATTCCTTCTACGAAAGGGGTGCTTTAAATGATTGCGATTGTTGAGTATGGTGTGGGGAATTTGTTTTCCCTAAAAAGCTCCTTGGGCGTGGTTGGCGCCCAGGTGGAGGTGACGGGGGAGGCGGAAGCCCTCCGCAGGAGTGATAAAATGATACTTCCCGGCGTAGGCGCCTTTGCGGATGCCATTCATAAGCTGCGTGAAACAGGGCTGGATCAAGTGATTTTGGAAGAGGTGGAAAAAGGAAAGCCCCTTCTTGGCATTTGCTTGGGTATGCAGATGCTGTTTGAAAAAAGCTATGAATACGGCGAGCATAAAGGCTTAGGGCTGATTGAGGGAAATGTAAAGCCCATCTCCTCGGTGATTGGCGCGGGGTTAAAGGTGCCCCATACCGGGTGGAATGCCTTGGTTTTCCCTCGGAAGAAAAGTGCCCTTTACCGTGATGTAAAAGAAGGAGAATGCGTTTATTTCGTGCATTCCTTTGCGGCTATGGACTGTGAGGAGGCGGTAACGGCAAAGGCGGAATATGGTGCCATGCTGACGGCCTCCGTAGAAAAAGGGAATGTTTACGGAACACAATTTCACCCGGAAAAAAGCGGTGAGGTAGGGTTGAAAATTGTAAAGGCTTTTTGCGAGTTGTAAAGCCTTGGGGTGTTGCCCAAGCCCGCCTGTTTTTTTAAAAGGGGGCAAAAAGATTATATAAAATTGTGTATGCGCGGTTTTTGCAAGGGTCAAGGGAGGAAGTCCCTTGTGGGGGGGCAAAGCCCCAAGAACTGATACCTGGTTTTGTTCTAAAAGTTGTTTGAAGTAGAAAGTGAGGGAATGTATGGAGCTTTTTCCTGCCATAGATATTATTGAAGGGTGTGCCGTTCGCCTTGTAAAAGGGGACTATGCCCAAAAAACGGTGTATAGCACCAACCCTGTTGCAGTGGCGCAAACCTTTGCCCAGGCAGGTGCAAAATATTTGCATTTGGTGGATTTGGAGGGCGCAAAGCATGGCGGTACACCAAACCTGGAGATTATACGAGAAATTGTGAAGAAAAGCGGTCTTTTGGTAGAGGTGGGCGGTGGCATCCGCTCTGAGGAAACCATCCGAAAATACTTGGAAGCCGGGGCTTTTCGCATTATTTTGGGCACAGCGGCAGTGGAAAATCAGCAATTTTTAAAAGCTATGATAGAAAAGTATGGCAAAAAAATTGCCGTTGGTGTCGATATTAAAGAAGGCAAGGTGGCGGTGAAAGGCTGGACGGAGCTTTCTGCGGAAAGCTGCTTTGCCTTTTGCGAAAAACTAGAAAAAATTGGCGTTAAGACAATTATTTGTACCGATATTTCAAAAGATGGCTTGCTGTCAGGTACAAATTTGGAATTGTATCGGGAACTGTCTGAAAAATTCAGCGTAAATGTGGTTGCATCAGGCGGCATCACCACATTAGAAGATATTGCACGGTTGCAGGAAATGGGCCTGTATGGTGCAATTTTAGGCAAGGCCTTGTATACCGGAAATATTGATTTAAAGCAGGCAGTTGCCATCACAAAGGGGGAAAGCCGATGATTACAAAAAGAATTATCCCTTGCTTGGATGTGCGGAATGGCCGTGTGGTAAAGGGTGTTAATTTTGAGGGCCTTGCCGATGTTTCTTCTCCCGTGGAATTGGGCAAGTTTTATAGCGAGCATGGTGCGGATGAACTGGTTTTTTATGATATTACAGCCTCATCCGAGGGCCGTGGGCTTTTTACGGATATTCTGCGAGAGGTGGCATCACAAATTTTTATCCCCTTGACTGTGGGCGGCGGCATCAATACCCTTGGGGATTTTGACCGGGTGTTGAAATGCGGTGCGGATAAGGTGAGTGTCAACTCCGGTGCCATTCAAACGCCAAACCTTATTTCGGAGGCCGCCAAAAAATATGGCGATCAATGCGTGGTGCTTTCTGTGGATGTGAAGCGGGTAAATGGTCAATTCATGGTGTTTGCCAAGGGCGGCCGAGAGAATACGGGCATGGAGGCCCTTAGCTGGATCAAGCGCTGTGAAAAAATGGGCGCCGGCGAAATTGTGGTCAACAGCATCGACACCGATGGTGTAAAAAAAGGCTTTGATTTGGAGCTGCTGGCGGCGATTTGCGATATTGTTTCCGTCCCTGTCATTGCCTCGGGGGGCGCCGGCGGCATAGGGGATTTTGTGGAATTGTTCCAAGCCTTGCCCAAGGTGGATGCTGGTTTGGCTGCCTCTATTTTTCACTTCGGCGAGGTGAAAATCCCCGTATTGAAAAAAACCTTGGCAGAAAATCATATTATAGTCAGAAGAGAAAGGTGAGAGCCATGCTGAATATTGAAGAATTAAAATTTGACGAAAAAGGGCTGATTCCTACTGTGGTGGTAGATGCAAAAACCAAACAGGTTTTGACCCTTGCGTATATGAATCGGGAAAGCCTGCAAATCAGCTTAGCAGAGGGAAGAACCTGTTTTTGGTCAAGATCCAGACAGGAGCTGTGGCGCAAAGGGGAAACCTCCGGAAATGTACAGAAAATTGTTTCTATTGTGGCAGATTGCGATAGGGATGCCTTGACGGTAGAAGTACTCAAAAATGGCCCCGCCTGTCATTTGGGAGAGGAGTCCTGCTTTCACAATCCTGTGTTTCGGAAAGAAGGCTATGGGAATTTTTCTATGGATGGATTAATGGCACTGATCGAAGGCAGAAAAGCAGAGAAAAAGGAAGGTTCTTATACAACCTATTTGTTTGAAAAGGGCTTGGATAAAATATTGAAAAAAATCGGCGAGGAAGCCACAGAGGTCATTATCGCCGCAAAGGATCAAGATCATAAGGAAACCATTTATGAAATTGCCGATTTGGCCTACCATGTTATGGTGCTGATGGCAGAAGTGGGGATTTCTCTGTCAGAGGTGCGGGATGAGCTGGCCTCACGCCATGTTATTGACCATAAGGTGAAGCAGGAGAAGATGACGAAATGATTGCAAAAGCGAATTTTCATACCCATACCACCTTTTGTGATGGAAAAAATACAGCGGAAGAAATGGTTTTGGCGGCAATCGAAAAAGGACTCTCGGCCCTTGGTTTCAGTGGTCATAGCTACACCTTTTTTGACGAAAGCTATTGTATGAGCAAAGCAGGGACAAGGGAATATCAAAAGGAAATACAGCACTTAAAAGGGCTTTACAGCCATAAAATAGCCATTTATTGCGGTGTAGAGCAGGATTTTTATTCCCGGGAGCCTATCACTGGGTTTGACTATGCCATTGGTTCTGTGCATTACATCAAAAAAGAGGGAATGTATCTCCCTGTTGACGAAGGGGCGGAAATTATAGAGAGAGACATCCGCACCCTTTTTGCTGGAAATCCCTATGCCTATGCCAAGGCCTATTTTGAAACGGTAGCTGAGATTTTAGAAACAACCGGGGCGGATATTATCGGGCATTTTGACTTATTGGCAAAATATAATGAAAAGAACCCTATTTTTGATGCAAAGGAAAAAGGGTATCGTGACTGCGGCATCAGTGCAATGGAGGCGTTACTTCCTTACGGAAAGCCCTTTGAAATCAATACTGGAGCCATGTATCGCGGCCTGCGCACAGAAGCCTATCCTTCGACGGATTTTTTAAAAGAAATTCAAAAACGGGGCGGGAAAATTCTTCTTTCCAGTGATAGCCACGACTGCGCTTCCTTGGGATACTGCTTTGCGGAAATGGCGGCGTTGGCAAGGGATATCGGTTTTCGGTCAAGGCTGGTTTGGACGTCCCAAGGCTTTGAAGAAGTGGGGCTATAAAGGGCTTTGCAAAGCAAAGGGTTTATTCATATCAAAATTTAGAGAGCCGGAGCATTTTTCCAGCCCTACAAAAAGCATTTTTTTATAGAAACACTTCATTGCAAAATTGTAATGGAGTGTTTTTCTGCAGTCCAAGCTTTTTGTGTACTTGGAATTTGTAGTGTAGCTTGAAAGAATAATTTGCTGTGCAACTTATATTGAAGTATTTGAATTTTTAAAAAAATCTTGACAAAGCAAATTTAATTGTTTAAAATATAATTGTATAGAACATAAATATTCTTTTAAAATTATCATAAATAGTGGAGGTATATACGATGAACATTTACGATTTTAAGGTGAAGGCACGAGACGGCAGTGAGGTGGCCCTCGCGGATTACAAAGGGAAAGTAGTATTGGTGGTCAATACGGCAACGGGCTGTGGATTTACTCCCCAGTATAGCGATTTACAGAAAATATATGAAGCTTATCATAAGGATGGCTTGGAAATTTTAGACTTTCCTTGCAATCAGTTTGCAGAGCAGGCCCCTGGTACAGATGAAGAAATTCATACATTTTGCACAGGGCGGTTTGGCATCGCATTCCCTCAGTTTTCAAAAATTGATGTCAATGGGGAGCAGGCAATTCCTCTTTATAAATGGCTGACGGAGCATACAACCTTCGGTGGCTTTGATTTATCCCACCCCATTGGGCCTATTTTAAATGATATGCTGAAAAAGGAAGATCCGGATTATGAAAAAAATAGCTCCATTAAGTGGAATTTTACTAAGTTTTTGATGAACCGCCAAGGAGAACTTGTACAGCGTTTTGAGCCGACTGATTCCTTGGAAAAGGTTGAAAATAAAATCAAAGAGCTTCTATAAGTCTTTTGGGTTTCGTTTTCTGGGCTTAGGACTTCCTTCTAAGGGCTTGGGATTGCATAGAATGCAGGATTGAATCTATCCATAACATATGGTAAACTAAATAATGCAGACTGTAACCTAGGAGGTTCTTACCATGAACGAAAAGAAAGATATGCTACGACTGGAGAACCAGCTTTGTTTTCCTTTGTATGCTTGTTCTAAGGAAATTATTCGGCGATACAAACCGTATCTGGATCCTTTAGATTTGACCTATACCCAGTATATTACGATGATGGTTTTGTGGGAGAAAAAAACCCTTACCATAAAAGAATTGGGAAAAATACTATATCTTGACTCTGGCACGCTGACTCCCGTGCTGAAAAAGCTGGAGACAAAGGGATACATTACCCGCCAGCGTTCCAAGGAAGATGAACGCAGTGTATCGGTCACTCTTACCGTAGATGGACAAAAGCTAAAAGAAGCCGCAACGGAAATACCGGTGAAGCTTGGGGATTGTTTGAAGCTTATGCCTTCTGAAATTTTCCAACTGCATTCTCTTTTACATCAGCTGCTTTCCGGGTTAGGGCTTGACAATTGAAAAAACAAAAGAAAAAAATGGAGGACGGTTAACAGCCGTTCTCTTTTTTTATTTGATTCTTTCGTTTTCTGTTCTGGAAATGGAAAGCCGATTCGTATATAATGAGATAAACTTGGTTTTATGATTGCAGCTTGGTTATAACGATATAAAAAAGCAAATGGGGGAAAAAATATGAAGGAAAATCCGTCACAGATGGCACTGATTGTCATTGATATGGAAAACGGTTTTATTGACCCAAGAAGTCCGCACTGTATCCGTCAGGCGGCGGCAACGGTTCCGGCGTGCAGGAGCGTTGTCTGCACAGCCCGTTCTGCGGGAATTCCTGTTTTTTTTGTAAAGCGCATTTACCGTATGAACGGAAGCGATGTGGAGCTGACACGTTATGCTGAATGGAAGGCCGGAGGACGGGCCATGATGCCTGCGTCCACGGGGTTTCATAGCGCCGAGGCACCGGAGGGCTTAAAGCCTATACCCGGAGATTATACCATTATCAAGCCAAGGTGGAGTGCTTTCTTCCATACAGAGCTTGATTTGATTTTGCGCCGATTGGATATAAAAACCGTTATTTTGGCCGGCACCACCACGCCCAACTGCGTGCGTACCACGGCATACGATGCCAACTCGTTGGAATATAACGTGGTTATTTTAGAGGACTGCTGTTCTTCCCAAACAAAGGAAATTCAAAAGGCGAATATGGATGATCTGCAGCGCATGGGGGCAATCATCACCACAAGTGAGGACTTTGCCAATTCTTGCCTTGCCTCTATGCCTGATTTGCATCGCATTATTCGCAGGGAAATGCTTCGGGAGGACAGTGATCCGGAGCCCTTTGAGGAACATCATTGCTGGACGGATTTTTGGTAAGCCGCTTTTTGCCGGAAAGGATAAAACGGAAAATATACATTCTTACAGAATGGTTTTTCATCAGCCTGTGGTATACTATTCCCATAGAAAATTAGAGATACTGCAAAACGCTTGTTTCATTTTCGGGAATCAAGGGAGGAATTTTATGAATATGGTAGATTTGATTATAAAAAAAAGAGACGGACATAAATTAAACAAGGAGGAAATCGCCTATTTTGTAAAGGGTGTCTCCGATGGCAGCCTGCCGGAGTATCAGATTTCAGCATTTCTTATGGCGGTTTTTTTTAAAGGTATGGATACCCGAGAAACGGCCGACCTAACTATAGAAATGGCGCAGTCCGGCGGGGTATTCAATTTTTCGGAGGTAGCGGGCTTTAAGGCAGACAAGCATAGCACCGGTGGTGTGGCGGATACAACCACGCTGATTTTGGCGCCCTTGGTGGCATCCGTCGGGGTTCCTGTGATTAAAATGAGCGGACGGGGCCTTGGATTTTCCGGCGGAACCATAGATAAGCTGGAGGCCATTCCGGGGTTTCATGTGGATGTCACGGAAAAAAAGGCCATTGCCTATGCCAAGGAAAGCAATATTGTTTTAATGAGCCAGACGGATAATTTAACGCCTGCGGATAAAAAGCTTTATGCTCTGCGGGATGTCACGGGAACGGTGGATAGCATTCCCCTGATTGCCGCAAGCATCATGTCAAAAAAAATAGCGGCAGGGGCCGATGGCATTGTGTTGGATGTGAAATGCGGCAGCGGTGCGTTTATGCAGGATTTGAAATCGGCGGAAACCCTTGCTGCAATGATGGTTCAAATGGGGCAGCATATGGGGAAAAAGGTGACCGCAGTCATTAGCGGTATGGATCAGCCCTTGGGCCTGAATATCGGCAACAGCCTTGAGGTGATGGAAGCCATTGAGGTTTTAAAGGGAAACGTGGGCGGAGATTTACTGGAGGTTTCCCTTACCTTGGGGGCATATATGCTGCTCATGGCCCGGCGTGTTGAGACGGTGGAGCAGGGGAGATATCTGCTGCAAACTCACATTAAAAATGGTATGGGGCTTGCAAAATTCCGTGAGCTTTTGATACAGCAGGGCGGGAACCCAGAAATTCTGGAGGATGCTTCTTTGCTTCCGTTATCCCCTTGTAAAAAGATTGTTCTCGCCTCTGCAGAGGGCTATGTCAGTCGCATAAACACAGCCCTCATTGGGCGGGCTTCCATCGAAACCGGTGCCGGCCGGGCATATAAGGAGCAACCTTTGGATTTCGGGGCGGGCATTGTGATGAAAAAACGATTAGGGGATGGGGTGAAAGCCGGCGAGGCCTTGGCGGAAATTTTTGCCGCTACCGAAGAAAAGTGTGCCGCTGCGGCGAACTATTTGCAGCAGGCAATTATCATTGGGGAAGAAAAGACGGAAGCTCTGCCGCTGATTTTAAAAATTATGTAATGGAGAAAGGAAGATGCTTATGAAGAGGGCAATTATTATTGTGCTGGATAGTGTGGGAATTGGGGAGTTGCCCGATGCCAAGGATTTTGGCGATGAAGGCAGCAATACCCTTGTAAATATAAAAAAGGCTCGCCCCCAAACGGATTTAAAAAATATGTGTGCCTTGGGATTGGGAAACATTCAAGGGGAGGACATTCACCTTTTGGGAAAAACGGATGCGCCAAAGGGCGCCTTTGGAAAAATGGCGGAAAAATCCATCGGCAAGGACACTACCACGGGGCATTGGGAGATGGCAGGCATTATCACAAAAACGCCCTTCCCAACCTTTACGGAAACCGGGTTTCCCGAAGAAATTATGGATGCCTTTGAGGAGGCCATCGGTACAAAAACACTGGGAAATATTGCGGCATCGGGCACCCAGATTATTCAAGATTTGGGTGGAGAACATATAAAAACAGGGTATCCCATTGTATATACCTCGGCAGATAGTGTGTTTCAAATTGCGGCGCATGAGGAGGTTATTCCCTTGGAGCGGCTTTACGAAATGTGCCAAAAGGCAAGGGCCATTCTCACCGGCGAAACAGGGGTTGCCCGTGTCATTGCCCGGCCGTTTGTGGGAGCAGAGGGGAATTATGTAAGAACCAAAAACAGGCGGGACTTTTCCTTACCGCCTACCGGCCCTACTATTTTGGATTTGGCCAAGGAAAAGGGGCTGAATGTAACGGCCATCGGCAAAATTGAGGATATTTTTGAGCATAGAGGGATTACCCGTGCAGATCATACCACAAATAATAATGAGGGCATAGAAAAAACAATCTTCTACACCAAGGAAGAATTTAAGGGCATTCTCTTTACCAATTTGGTGGATACGGATATGATTTATGGCCATCGGAATGATGTGGAGGGCTATGCCGGTGCCTTGGAATATTTTGACCGTAAGCTTCCTGAAATTATGGCACGGATGAAGCCGGAGGATATTTTGTTTATTACTGCCGATCATGGCTGTGACCCCACAACCCCCAGTACAGACCATTCCAGAGAATATGTGCCTATCTTGGTTTATGGTGAAGCTGTGAAGCCCGGGGTAGACTTGGGCGTTCGTAAAACCTTTGCGGATTTGGGGCAGACAATTTCTGAATATTTGGGCTTGGGCGCAAAGTTTGAAGCAAAAAGCTTTTTGGCGGAAATTTTAAAATAAAATGAGGAAAATGCGTTGATACCCTTTACAAAAATAAGTTCTATCAAGCTTTTTTTCAAGAGGATAGCAGCGCAGCGTCGCTTTGTGCAAAATAAATTCCCCAAGGGGTTCAAGGGGGGAAACTGTCGGCGCTTCAAAGCTTTCTGTATGAGATAAAGTTTAATTTGAAAAGAACTCAAATAGGCATTCTTTTCTCGTTGAGATGTTGTTATGGCGGCATTTGCTATAGATAACATTTTTTCAGAAGAATAAATTTCCACGAACCGGGCTTGTTCAAAAATCAAGTGACAGTTGAGGTCTGTGGCTACACAATGAAAAAGAACGAAAGGACGAAAATATGGATAAAAAAATTACACTTCGCCTAGCCGATGTTTCGGATGCCGAGGAGCTGCTGGAAGTATATGCGCCTTATGTTACAGATACTACGGTTACGTTTGAATATGAGGTGCCTACAGCCAGAGAATTTGCCGTGGGTATTTCTAAAATACTCCGGCAATACCCTTATTATATAGCTATGGTCGATGGTGCAGTGGCAGGATATACATATGCAGTACCCTTCCGTGCCCAGGCGGCCTATGCTTGGTCGGTTGAGACAACAATATATATTAAGCAGGAATTTCGGGGCTGGGGAATTGGGTCTATGCTTTATTCTGCATTGGAGGAAACGCTAAAAGCTCAAGGGGTTTTGACCATGCTTTCCTGTATAGCCTTTCCCAATCCTCCAAGTACCGCCTTTCATGAGAAAATGGGCTTCCATAAGGTGGGGCATTTTTCCCAAAGCGGGTACAAGCTTGGCAGATGGATGGATATTGTTTGGATGGAAAAGCACATTGGACAGCACCATGAAATACCTGCATCTGTCATTCCTTTTTCTGTTCTGTGAAAGGAATAAATTTGCCTTGTGGATTGTTCACCAAATGGGAGAGAACCGAGGGGAAGCTGTGGGTGAAATGCATTATTTGTAGTTACGGGTTTTTTGAGGGGCAATCGGGCTGAAGCGTTTCGCGCTTTCGGCCCTTCTTTCTATTTAGTTTTATCAAGCATTGAGGGAATTTGGGCTGCGCAAAAACAGGTTCAAAGGTGCTGAAGCATTTTCCATGGCAGGGTAAAATAATTCGACGGATAAACCTTTCCTATGGTATAATATTTTTCAGTAAAACGGAGAATACAAACGACAGAAAATATTGTTTGTGAACGAAATCGTTAGAAAAGTTTTATTTCCTTTCTTCTGTTTATGGTATACTTAAGAATAAAGGATATCATGATAGATATTCTTTCTAACACGAATGAGGTCTCAGAATGAATAAAAAAGTATTACACACATTAGAATACAACAAAATAATTGAAAAACTTGCGGCTTTTGCCGTATCCCCAATGGCGAAGGAGCGGGCGCAAGAGCTGATGCCTGCAATAGTGATGAGCGATATTGCCCTTTGGCAGCAGGAGACAACAGAAGCGGCGGATATGATTTTGAGAAAGGGAACCCCTTCCTTTGGCGGTTTTCGAGAGATCAGACCCCAATTAAGGCGGGCAAGCATGGCAGGGGTTTTGTCTATTTCCGAATTGATGGAAATAGGAGAGTTTCTTTATGTCTGCCGTAAGATCAAAAACTACGGCAAGCATGAAAATAAAGGGGAAGCCTATGGACGGATGGACGAATATTTTGATTTGTTGGCCCCTCTGCCTTCTTTGGAAAATGAAATTAGCAGATGCATTCTTTCTGAAACGGAAATTGCTGATGATGCCAGCACAGAGCTACGCAATATCCGCAAAGAAATGAAGCTTTCCAAGGATAAGGTGCGGGATCATTTAAATGGTATTATTTCCTCGTCGGCCTATAGAAATATGCTGCAAGATTTTGTGATTACCATCAGAAATGACAGATATTGTGTGCCTGTGAAGAGTGAGTATAGAAACAGCTTTCCCGGTATGGTGCATGATCAATCCAACACAGGCTCTACATTGTTTATGGAGCCTTTAAGTGTTATACAGCTGAACAATCAAATGAAGGAGCTGCAAGCCAGAGAGAAAGAGGAAATTCACAAAATCTTGGTGGAGCTTTCCCGCTTGGTTACAGAAAATACCATGATTTTGGAAGCGAATTTGGAGCTTCTGGCGCAAATGGACTTTATTTTTGCAAAGGGTACCTTATCCATTTCCATGGGAGGAACCCAACCCTTATTTAATACAAAGGGCTATATCAATATTCAAAAAGCAAGACATCCTCTGCTGGATGCAAAAACGGTGATGCCCATTAACATCTATTTGGGAAAAGAATTTACAACACTGTTGATTACCGGGCCAAATACAGGCGGTAAAACTGTCGCCTTAAAAACCCTTGGATTATTCACACTGATGGGACAGGCTGGGCTGCATATTCCCGCCTTTGACCATTCTCAGTTGGCAATTTTTGACACTGTATTTGCGGATATTGGGGATGAGCAAAGCATAGAGCAAAGCTTAAGTACGTTTTCTTCCCATATGACCAATATCGTAAAAATCATGGAAGAGGTAACGGACAATTCCTTGGTGCTTTTTGATGAGCTGGGAGCAGGAACGGACCCTACGGAGGGAGCGGCCCTTGCCCTGGCAATCATACAGGCGTTGAAGGAGCGAAAAATCCGCACTGCGGTGACCACCCATTATAGCGAGCTTAAGGTATATGCCCTGTCAACAGAAGGTGTGGAAAATGCCAGCTGTGAGTTTGATGTGGAAACCCTGCGTCCCACCTACCGTCTTTTGATCGGAATTCCGGGAAAAAGCAATGCCTTTGCAATCTCTAAGCGCTTGGGCTTGCAGGATTATATTTTAGAGGGTGCAAAAGAGTTTATCAGTCAGGATGAAGCCAGATTTGAGGATGTGATCACAGATTTGGAAATCAGTAAAAAATCCGTGGTTTTTGAACAGGAGCGGGCGGAGCAATACCGTAAGGAAGCGGAAAGCTTAAAGCTTGAGGTAGAGCACCAGAAGGAAAAAACCAGAGAGCAGAAGGAAAAAATACTGCAAAAGGCCAGAGAAGAGGCAAAGCTTCTCTATGCCCAGGCAAAGGAAGAGGCCGACAGTATCATCAAAGAAATGAACCGTCATGCAAAGGAAAAGGGAAATCAGCAAAAGCTTTTGGAAAACAGAGGAAAGCTGAAGGAAAAGCTTTCCGGTATGCAGGAGGATTTCTTAAAATCCAAGAAAGTAAAAGCGAACCATAAGGTTCCCGAAAATTTGCAGGCGGGGAATCGGGTTTATGTCATTTCCTTTGATCAAAACGGCGTGGTCATTTCTCCGCCGGATAAGAGCAAGGAGGTCATGGTGCAGATGGGGAGCATGAAGGTAAAGGTGCCTTTGGCAGAGCTGATGCTGGATGATACCCCCAGACCTAAGGAAGTGAAGCAAAGGCCCCATAAGACGAAGCTTTCAAAGAGCCAGTTTATTTCAGCGGAAATTGATTGTCGAGGCCAGCTGGTGGACGAAGCGTTGGGAAATATCGATAAGTATATTGATGATGCTTATTTATCGGGATTAAAGCAGATTGTCATTATTCACGGAAAGGGCACCGGCGCACTGCGTAGCGCAGTACAAAGCTATCTGAAAACAAACCCCCATGTACTCAGCCAAAGACCCGGGGTTTATGGTGAGGGGGAAGCAGGCGTCACCGTTGTGGAATTGAAATGATGTGCAAGGGGAGATACCAATGTCTAAAGGTATTGCTTGATCCGTAAGAAATGCATATGTGTCAGAGGAAGAATGGGGTTAAACCGTTTCACAAAGGGGAGATTTACATGAGCGGGAAACAGAAAATTTTAGTGGTTGATGATGACAAGCATATTGCAGAACTGATTTCTCTATATTTGGAGAAGGAAGGTTATGAAGCCAAGGAAGCCTATGACGGCAGAGAGGCTGTGAAAGAGGTTACGGAATTAAAACCGGATTTGGTTATTTTAGATTTGATGCTGCCTGGGCTGGATGGGTATCAGGTATGCGCCGAGGTGCGAAAAACCAGCAATGTCCCCATTATTATGCTGACGGCAAAGGGAGAAACCTTTGATAAAGTGCTGGGGTTAGAGCTTGGCGCCGATGATTATATGGTAAAGCCCTTTGATTCTAAGGAATTGGTGGCAAGGGTGAAGGCGGTTTTGCGCCGCTATGAGCCAAAACAGCAGGAAGACGGGACTATTTTAAAATATCCCAATCTGGAAATCAATTTTTCCAACTATTCTGTCACCTATTATGGAAAAAGCCTGGAATTTCCGCCAAAGGAGTTTGAGCTTTTATACTATTTGGCGGAGCATCCCAACCGTGTGTTTACAAGAGAACAGCTTTTAGACCAAATTTGGGGATACGAATATATCGGGGACACCAGAACGGTGGATGTTCATGTAAAGCGTATCCGTGAAAAACTGAACCAAGAGGATGCATGGGGCATTTTGACTGTTTGGAGTGTGGGCTATAAATTCGGTCAAAAATAACCGTAAGCCTTTGGTTTTCAATACACAAAAAGGCGGCTGTAACAACAGACGCCTTACATAGTGTTTTTGTAACACCATATTTTCTATAAATCATTCAGAAGGGGTATCTTTTTCAGACTTTGCCACCTCTTGGGGGACAGAAGCCTTCTGTACACCGTCTGTTTTTTCTGAAAAGGGCACGTCCTCCTTCATTTCCGGAGACTGCAAAGGGGGTACATTCTTTTGCTGATTTCCTTTTTTGGAATGCTGCTTTCTGATATTTGTAATACGCATCATAATGCAGAAAATATAAAGGAAGAATAGAAGATAATGAAAACTATTCATATCTGACCAGGGGGTTCTGATTAAAACAAAGAGCCCCAAGGCGATTAAAACAATATCAGTTACCGAGAATTTTTTTTTGTTTGCATTTGGTTTTTGATTTGGGTTATGATTCATGGGGTTGTAAACGGTAAAACCGTTTGCTCCTTTCGTATTTTGGAGGTTCTATAAGTATTATAACATTATTCCGAAAGATTGGAAGCTTTTTTCAATGTATTTTTTGGAGGTAAGGTCATGCACAAGGGATCCATCGTAAGAAGGCAAATGCTGTTATATATCGGCACGATTGTTGTATGTGTGTTGATTTTGGGTGTCATTCTTTCTGTTGTTTATACACAGCATTATATGAAGGAAAAGAGAAACGAGCTGATTCAGCAGGGAGGGAAGATTTCTGTTGCGTTTACCAATGCGTATCGGACGGGTAATTTGAGCAACTTGAGCTATGAGCTGCAGGTTTTGGAAGAATATATGGGCGCCGGCATTTTAATGGTAAATACAGATGGTGTTGTTGTTTTGGCATCTCCCGGCCTTGACGAGATGATGATTGGCCAATCCTTTGCGTTTCAGGATTTGGTAGAAGGGGTCAAGGAGGGCAACATTGTTTCCACGGAAACCAAGGCCACAGCTTTGTTTGAAGTGCCCACCCTGGTGGTGGGATACCCCCTGTCTGTAGGAAAAATGGTGGGAATTTTTATGTGCCGGCCCATGCCTGAGATGGAGCAGTCCTTGTATCAAATGTATCAGGTGGGCATTGCAAGTATTTTTATTGTATTTTTGTTTGCCGTTGTGGTGAGCTATGTCACCTCCAAAAGAATGACACGGCCCATTAAAAATATGAATGAGGCGGCAAAGGTGATTGCCAGCGGAAATTTTGAACACAGGGTTGAAATTACAAGCAATGATGAGTTTGGAGAATTGGCGAAAAGCTTCAATCATATGGCGGAAAGCCTGCAAAATAACGATAAAACAAGGCGGGATTTTATTGCCAATGTTTCCCATGATTTGCGCTCACCCTTGACTTCCATGCAAGGATTTTTAACGGCCATGTTAGACGGCACCGTTCCGGCAGAAAAACAAGAAAAATATTTGCATATCGTTCTGGAGGAGACCTTGCGCCTTTCCCGTTTGACAGAAGGCATTGTTGACTTAAGTAGGGCGGAGAGCAGTAAAATTATATTGGACGAATCGGATTTTGATTTGAACGAGCTGATACGGGATAATATTAATTTGCTGGAGCCCCAGCTGAATGAGAAAAATGCAGTGATCAAAGCGATTTTGGCGGATCAAATTACCATGGTTCATGGAGATATTGATAAAATTTCCCGGGTAATTCAAAATTTATTAAGCAATGCCGTAAAATTTTCTTCTGTGGGCGGCTTGATTGAAGTGGAAACAACCAAGACCGACAGAAAAAAAGTTTTGGTTTCTATTAAGGATTTTGGTGTGGGCATCAGCCAAGAGGATCAGAAATATATTTTTGACCGATTTTATAAAGCCGATCAAACCCGTAACCAAGATATGCAGGGAAGCGGCATCGGCCTTGCCATTGTCAGAGAATTCCTACAGGCCCATAATGAAGGAATTACGGTGAAAAGTGTTGCGGGAGAAGGAAGCACCTTCGTATTTTCTCTAAAGCTGGCAGAGGAATAAAAACTATTTTAGGAGTTCCTTGTTTTTTCTCTGTGGTGGATTTCCGCCGGCTTGCCCGATGGTAAAACCTCATTCCGGATAGTTCTAAAACAAATGAAATAATAAAAAGCTTGAAACTCCATCCAGTGGGATTTCAAGCTTTTTATGTACTGGTAATTGAAAAATGGAGGCTTTATCTGATGCTAATGTCAACGGCGGTTAAGTCTAACACCAAATCCGCCTCCGCCTCCGCCATATGGAACACGCCCACCGTTGCCCGGGCCATGATGCGGATGATCCCCGTGACAATTCTGCCTTGGGAATCGTATTTATAGTTCAGCTCACTTAAGGGCAGCCTATAAATAGAGTCTGTGCAAAGGACTTCTTGGAATTCATTGGTTTCCCGGTTTTTATATTTCATGGAACTGAGTTTTCCATAAAGGCATTTCCCCAAAATAGATTTATAGAAAATATTCTTTGCTTTCAAAACAATTTCTTGCTTCTCGTTATTGAAAACCAAGCGGCAAGGATGCTCAAAGCCCTTATTTCCCATGGAAATCATATCGGTGCCGGCCTTCACAATTTTAAAAGGAATCAGAGTGCTTCCGTCCTCCGCACTTTGCATATGGTTGGCATCGTACCCCTGTTCCTTGCAGCTTACTTCATCTGCAAAATAGCCGAATTTTCTTTCCAAAAGGGAAACAACCTCGGGCTCAAGCTTGCCTAAAAGCTTCTCTGTCTGCCGTTGGGCAAGCTCCGGGCTTGTACCCAAGGTTTGTATTAGGAGCCTGTAGGTCATATATTTTTGGTGCTCCAGTGTTGCTGCGATGCTGTTTCCCAAGTCTGTCAAAAAAACTCTTTTAAAGCGCATACTTTCATCGGTTTTCAGCACACCCATATCCTTCAGCTGATAGATCATTCGGCAGGCACTGGGTTTTTTAACGCCCAAATTCTCCGCCACACCGGTCAAAGTGGCACAGGAATCCTGCAGTGCACTGATGATTAAAATATATTTTAGCTGTGCTTCTGTAAAGCCATCAAGAACTGTACCTTGTTTCATTTGTAAGCTCCTTTCTGTTCACGATGTGTAAAAAATGAATGGTAAATATGCTTTATAAATAGCCTGTAGGCTGATTATTTCCCCAAAAGAATTACGAAATTTTGATGAGTGATTTTTAGGTACCGAAAGTTATCTTCGGCTAACTACATAGTTTGAAAATAACACTCCTTTTTTCTTTTGTCAACACCCCAACGTATAAAATCTGTTTTTTAAATTGACAGCAACCAACGAGTATGCTATAGTTTTTTCATAAACCTCGCCCGTTTAAATTTTTTGTGGTACGCATTTTTTGCGGCCGCTTATGATTTAGGAGGTTTTTTTTATGTTCAACAAACGACTTTTCGGGCTCGCACCGAATATCAAAAAATATATCGGAGCAACGGTTTTTTTGCAGTGGCTTAGCCTGATCTGCAGCGTTTTGATTACCCTTTCTTTTTGCAGTGTGATTGCTGCAACATATCAAAATGGTGCGTTGGAGCTAAAGCTGATGCAAAAAACCATAGGGATATTGGCGCTTTTTGGAGGGTTACGTTTTTTTGCTAACCTTTTGACGGGAAAGGCGTCTTTTTTAGCCTCTAAAAATATCAAAAAACGTCTGCGGGAGAAAATTTACTTGAAGCTTGCTCAGATCGGGCCGTCCTATCGTGAAAGGATTTCTACGGCAGAGGTGGTGCAGATGAGTACGGAAGGGGTAAATCAGCTTGAAATCTATTTTTCTCAGTACTTACCCCAGATGTTTTACAGCCTACTTGCGCCGATGACTCTGTTTTTCATTTTGGCAAGGCTTTGCTTTCCGGCTGCGGTTGCGCTGCTGCTTTGCGTCCCTCTTATTCCCTGTTCCATTATCTTAATTCAAAAATTTGCAAAAAGGCTTTTAAAGAAATACTGGACTGCATATACCGACCTTGGGGATTCTTTTTTGGAGAATTTGCAGGGGATGACCACCCTTAAAATTTATCAGGCGGACGGACAAAAGCATCGGGAAATGAATACCAATGCGGAGGTGTTTCGCAAAATTACCATGAAAGTACTGTCTTTCCAGCTAAACTCGATTTTGGTTATGGATTTGGTTGCCTACGGTGGGGCGGCCACAGGTATTCTTTTTGCAATTTCCGGGTTTTTAAAGGGAACCGTTGGCCTATACGAAGCCATGGCGGTTATTTTGCTTTCGGCGGAATTTTTCATTCCCCTCAGGCTTTTGGGTTCTTTTTTTCACATTGCAATGAATGGTATGGCGGCGGCAGATAAAATTTTTGCCATTTTAGACACACCGGTTCCGCCAAAGGGTATGGAAAAGCTAGAGGGTTTTGAAATTACCTTTCAGAATGCAGGCTTTCAATATGAGGATAATAAGCCAATTCTCCATAAAATTTCAATGGAAATTCCCGCGAATACCTTTGTTTCTCTGGTGGGAAAAAGCGGATGTGGAAAATCCACCATGGCGGGGCTGATGAAAGGGACGTTGGCCGGCTACACCGGCAGCATCCAAATCGGTGGGAAGGAATTAAGTGACATCAGCGAAGCATCCTTGATGAAAAACATTACCTTTGTAAGTCATAATAGCCTTTTGTTTCAGGGAACCGTGGCCTATAATTTGAGAATGGCGAAGCCTGATGCAACGGAGGAAGAGCTCTGTTCCGTTTTGCGTCGTGTCAATTTTTTAGAGGAAATTCAAAACAAAGATGGGTTAGAAACCCATATTGGCGAGGGGGGGAACAATCTTTCCGGAGGGCAAAGGCAGCGGCTGGTATTGGCCAGAGCCTTGCTGCACGATTCTCCCATTTATATTTTCGATGAAGCCACGTCTAATATTGATGCAAAGAGTGAGGCTTCTATCATGGAAGCAGTGCAGGATTTGTCGAAAACAAAAACCATATTTTTTATCTCTCACCGCCTTGCAAACGGCATCAACGCAAACCGTATTTATGTTTTGGAGCAGGGGCGTATTGCCCAGATGGGTACCCATGGGGAGCTGATGGGGAAGCAGGGCCTTTATGAAAAGCTGTTCACCCAGCAAATGCATCTGGAGTCCTTTGGGAAGGACGGTGAGCAGTATGCGTAGGAGCGGAATGAAAATTATGGCGGGGCTCATCGGTCTGGTGAAGCCGTTGCTTCACTTTATGCTGTTGGCAATTGTATTGGGGGTTCTGGGCTTTGTCTGTTCCTCCGCCCTTACTATTTTAGGAGCCGCAGCCATTTTAAAGCTTCTGGGGCTTGATATTCTACTCTCCCTTAAGATGATTTCAATGATGCTGATTGTGTTTGCCGTGTTACGGGGGATTTTTCGCTATGGCGAGCAAAATTGCAATCATTATATTGCCTTTACCCTTTTGGCCATCCTGCGGGATAAGGTGTTCGCCAGTCTGCGCCGCTTATGTCCGGCGAAGCTGGAGGGGCGGGACAAGGGAAATCTCATTTCTATTATTACGGAGGATATTGAGCTGCTGGAGGTTTTTTATGCCCATACCATTTCTCCTGTTGTAATCGGGATGATTACCTCTGTAATATTTGTCGTTGTCATCGGAAGCTTTTCTCCTGCCCTTGGAGGGCTTGCCGCTGCTTCCTATCTTTGTATCGGGGTAGTAATTCCATTATTAAACGGAAAACGCATTAAGGCCTATGGCATGGAGTATCGCAATGGTGTGGGCAATCTCAATTCTTTGTTTTTGGAGAGTATGCAAGGCCTTGGGGATTTACTGCAATTTGCACAGACAGAAAACCGCCTGTTGGAAATCAACAGCTTGACGGAGGAATTATCCGAAAAGCAAAGAGAATTAAAGGAGGCCGAGTGCTTTACTAGGGCAATCACAGAAGGTTTTGTTTTGCTTTTTTCCGGGGGAAATCTATTGGTGTCAATGGTACTTTTTTCAAAGGGAAGCCTTTCCTTTGAGGGGGCAATACTGGCATCTGTAACCCTCATGAGTTCCTTTGGCCCTGTTATTGCCTTAAGCAATCTATCCAACAATTTGGCCCATACCTTAGCAAGCGGGGAACGTGTGCTGTCTCTTTTGGAGGAGGTGCCGGAGGTGGAGGAAAAAACCGACGGCGAGAATATTTCCTTCCAAGGCGGGAAGTGTGAAAACGTAACCTTTGCCTATGGCGAGGAAAAGATACTGCAAAATTTGACGTTAGACATCCCCCAAGGGCAGATCCTTGGAATATATGGGAAAAGCGGCTGTGGGAAATCCACTCTTTTAAAGCTTTTGATGCGTTTTTGGGATAAAAAAGAGGGGGAAATTACCCTTTCGGGGACAAAAATTGAACAAATTAATACGGCCTCCTTGCGTGCAAACGAGAGCTACTGTACCCAGGAAACCTATCTTTTTCACGATACCATTGGCAATAATATTCGTCTTGCCAAGGCAAATGCCACCGAGGAGGAGATAATTCAGGCTGCGGAAAAGGCCTCCTTACACAGCTTTGTCGCAACCCTGCCAAAAGGCTACGATACACTGATTGGCGAGCTGGGCGATACGCTGTCCGGCGGGGAAAAGCAGCGGATTGGCCTTGCCAGAGCCTTTCTGTCAGGTGCATCTCTTCTGCTGTTGGATGAGCCAACCAGCAATTTAGACAGCCTGAACGAGGGGATTATTTTAAAATCCCTTTCCGAGGCGGAAAATGTGACCATCCTTTTGGTTTCCCATCGAAAATCCACACTGGGGATTGCTTCAAAAATTTATTCTGTGGAAGGGGGGCGGCTTGGTTAGGGGGTATTTCACCCTCCAAGAGCAGTTATGTATACCTTCAAAAGAGAGAAAGAAAAAAGAATGATACGGTTCATGATTACACTGTTTTGCAATCGAAAGCACGGAATGGTGAAAACCTTGTGCAAAGATTGTACAGAGCTTTTGGCCTATGCCGAACAAAGAATTGAAAAATGTCCCCATATGGCAACCAAGACCTTTTGCAGTCAATGCAAAACACATTGTTATACCCCTGTGATGCGGGGGCGCATAAAACAGGTGATGGCATTTTCCGGCCCGAGGATGCTCTTCCAGCATCCCTTGGCGGTACTAAGCCATGCCTTTTGTACCAAAATAAAAAGGAGATGATACAACTGAAGTATTTATATCTTACCTTGGCTTTTCTGTTTCTGGGTATTGGCGCTGTAGGTGTGGCGCTTCCCCTTGTGCCCACAACCCCCTTTCTCCTGTTGGCATCCTTTTTCTTTGCGAAAGGGTCGGAACGCTTTAACCGCTGGTTCCAATCCACCAAGCTGTATCGGGAGAATTTAGAAAGCTTTGAAAAAAATCGTTCCATGACTTTAAAAACAAAGCTTTGCATCTTGATTCCGGTTTCCGTTATGCTCCTTGCGGCGTTTTTTATGATGGATAACCTTTACGGAAGAGGATTTATTATATGCCTGATTTTGTTTAAATATTATTATTTTATGTTTAGAATTAAAACAATTCCCCCCGCCGGTATCAAGCAAAAGGAACGGCCCGATGCGCAGTTCCCGAAATAAAGGCAGAAATTTGGCATAAAATTTTCCATGAAAGTGAGAAATTGGTTTGACAAAGGAAAAAGGATATGCTATAGTGATAGAAGTTAGTTGGAACTAACACTATAAGGTGAATCATACTTGCTTCTCCCTTTTTTCAGATGAAAAAACAGGCGAGGTTTTGAATTTAAAAAAATATATGCTGCCATAGCTGAAATGTTCAAGGAATGACAATTTGTCATTCCTTGAACTGTTTTTAAGGGAGATTAGCCTAGGCTAATGATCGGGGGCATTGGGAAAAGCAAAGAGGTGGTTTGAACCGGGGAATGCAGGAAAAGTAAGGGTTTTATACGATACAATTGAGTTAGCTTATGCTAACAAACTGGGTTGCGAGTCAGAGAAACAATAATCCTTGTTTATAATGACCGAAGAGAAGAACCAGATTGTACAGTGAAAAACACTTCGGCCTGATTATAAAAATAAAATGAAAGGGATGTGGTGCCAAAAAAACAGGAAAAGCAAGGCAAAAACCGGTTTTTGCCCAAAAGGGCAGTCAATTATAACTATCATCTAAGAACAAAAAAAGGAGGAAAGAATTATGAAGAATGTACTTAAGAGATTAACAGGGTTTGCGTTGGCGGCGATTATGGTGGTTGGTATGAATGCCATGGCATTTGCCCAGACTGCACCGGGATATGTGACCTTCTTTAAGGAAGGCAGCACCTCTGCGGTTTCTATGACACAGAACGTGATTGAAAGCTATGCAAGCAAGGTTCAGGTTGGCGACAATTACGTTTATACAATCAATCTGCAGTCCTTTGAGATGACCAAGATGGGCATTTCTGGGGAAGGCACAATGACAGGAATTGCATTAGGTGCTGCTGCACTCAATGCGGGCGTTACCGCATCACTTACCAATGGCGGTGATACGTTGGTTGTATCCGTGCCTACAAGCCTTGTGGTAAATGGGAATTCTCCTGCATTTGCGGCAGATGTTGAGGCAACAGTTGAAATCTTCTGGGGTATTGAATTTGATATGCCTTCCGCTGTAAACCTTGCAATCACTGATACCGAGTTGACTTATTCCGAATAAGGACAACATTGTAACAGCAGAAAGAGCCGGAGCCTCGGCTTCGGCTCTTTCTTTTTTATCACAGCGGGCTATTACTTTTGTTTTTTGCACGGAGGAAGGGAAAATCTTTAAGATAGGGAGTGAACCATAGTGAAATATAAAATGTATTTGACCATGTTTTTGGCAGGCACACTGGTAGTATCCTCAACGCCTACCAAGCTGTATGCCGATGCAAGCAGTCAGCAGGTTGCATCACAGGAAAGCGGAAGTGAATCGGGAACAACGGGAACAGGGGAAACGGTTTCAGATAAGGAAGGTTCTACAGGAACAGGAGAAGGAACTGAGGGTAGTGAGTCAAATGGATCACAGAGCGAGAGTTCTGCGGAGGATGATACAGAAGAGACGGAAACAACGGATGAAACCGAAAATATAGAGCCCGAAGGGGACATGGGAGATACTGAACCGACGGAAGGTGCAGAACCGACAGAGGACAGCGAACCGACAGAGGACAGCGAACCGACAGAGGACACAGAGCCGACAGAGGACACAGAGCCAACAGAAGAAACGGAACCGACAGAGGATACGGAACCTGCAGAGGAAGAGGTGCCTGCAGTGCCTGTTATAGATGGACAGGGGGCTGTGCCGGAGGTGAATTCCCTTTTGATTGCCCCTCTGCTTGAGGAGCTTGCGGTGGTTGACGTACCTTCCATTTCTGTCACGGATGGAGAATCGGAGGATCAAACCTATTATGCCAATGATGCCCAAGTACAGGTGACGATTACCGTTCCGGAGGAAACAACGGTATATTATACGACAGATGGCTCTGACCCTACGGAAAGCGGAACAAGGCTTGCTTATGCCGATGCCGAAGGCTTTGCCATAGAGGCCGCAGGCACAGAGGCAGAAACCGTAACTATTCAAGCGGTTGCGGTGCAGGAGGGAGAAGAATCGGCTTTTTCTCAAATTACCACAAAGGAAGTTAATTTTTTAGAAGAAATTGAAGTGCCTTTGCCTGAAATTTCAGATGCAGATGCGAATGGCGAAACACAAGAAAGCTACAGTTTTATGTCATCGGTAACGGTTAGTATAGAGGTGCCTCTGAATGCAGAGGTTTTGTATACGACGGATGGCTCCGACCCCAGAACCAGTGAAACCGGTGCATTTTATGAAAGTCCGTTTCAGGCTGCCCTTAACTATACCCAGTATACCGCAGGTGGCACCATCACGGTAAAGGCGATTGAGAGAAAGGGAATTGAAGCGGAAGACGGAAGCATTGTGTATGTTTACTCTGAGACTGCGGAAAAAGATATTGTATTTAGAAGTATGCCGACGAATATGACCTCGGCCAAAGCCTCTGTTACCATTACCCAGAAGGGGAGCGACACCACACAAATTGTTAGCTCTACCAAAACTATCCGGGATATTCCCAATGGAGAGACAGTGGAAATCACTATGAAACATCCCGGCGGAGAGGGGAATAAATTGCTGTATACTCTGGATGGAACGGCTCCGGCGCAAAGCGAAACAGCACAGGAATACACGGGAAGCTTTACCATTCAAGCCAGCAGCCTCGCGGCGGAGACCGTTCAGCTGCGTGTGTCCTGCGAAATTGATGACGGGCCGACAAAGACCTATGCTAACCCGATCACAATTAAGCTGATATTTTTAGAGGAAGTGATTGCCACTCCTGCGCTTTCGTTCACTGCGTTAGAGGCAGAGGAAACCAAATATGCCAACGATGCAGAGGTGACCGCAACCATTTCCAATTATGACCCAGCCTTAACGTATGTCTATACCTTAGACGGAACAGACCCTACGCTGGAAAGCCCCGCATATGATTCGGGGACTGGCATTACGGGAATTCAAGCGCCTTCCCCAGGCGGCGGCAAGGTGGTTGTAAAGGTTGTTGCGGTGAAAAATGGAAAATATCTGTCGGAAATTACCACGGCGGAGCTTTTATTCAAGGTGTCGGACAGCTTGACGATTGAGGCAGGCGAGTATATTGCGGATTTTGCGGTGCGCTGTGACGATGAAGAAAATGCGTATCTTGCTGAGAATTATATCGATACCAAGGATGTTGCTCTTACGGTGGATGAGAAAGGGGATATCAGCCTCACCATTCGTTTTAGAGAGAAAACAGTGTGGTCAAACAATTCTGACGGAACCTATATTTTAAAGGCCGCAAAGCTTGTGGAGGATGTGAATGAAACTGAGCTTTCCTTTGAGGAACCATCTGAAGCGAAGGAGTATGATTTTACCCCATCTGAGCATAGAATCATAAAAACCATTACGGTGCCTTTGGCGTCATTAACTTCGGATGTGACAGTGAAATTTCAAAATAGCAGTGATACATGGGTAGATTTTGTATTTTCTCTTAATTCCCAGCCGAGACCTGCATCTGAAATAGATTCTTCTGTTATGGGCTATACCATAGAAACAGAATCGAAATACCTTACCTATGACGGATCATATCGTCAACTGGAAGGGTTCTCGTTTGATATCAAGCTCAAAAAAAAGGGCTATTCTGCAACGAGGCCTATGGTGTATTATTATACCACAGATCCTGAGGAGGAAATCACCCTTTCCTCAAGTTCCACGGCCTTTCCGAGTGTAAGTCAACTGGGGGTTTATGGCGATTACGGACAGGTGCAAAAGTTATACAGTGTTTACGCAACCAACCCTGACCCCCATACGATGAACGTGCGGGTAAAAGGGTATGTAGAAGGGATGGGTTGGACGGAGGAACTCGAGATCCCGGTGCGGTTGAATGCAAGAGCTTTGGGAAATAAGCTTTATGCGGAAAATGATTCCAGTTTTTACATCACGGCCAAAGGTGATCTCGGCATTTGGGGGACTTCTTCTGGTTATGTAATCCCCTATGACACGGTATTCCGTGTAGACACGGTAACGGACGCCGCCGAAATCAGCACCTATGCGGAAGCGGTTTCTGCGGTAAACGCAGAACATGGCAGCAGAGCTATGCGTGTGCTGGATTATACCTTTGAAACCCCCGCGGGTGAACAGGTGAAGCTTTTGGATTCCACGGGTGAAATCAAGGATTACACCGTCGTGATACCTGCGGCTTCCGGGTTTAAGCCTGAGGATGTTTCCCTTTATAGAATCAAAGAAGACGGCACGGCAGTGCTGATTACAGAAGGTGCCGGTACGACGGAGCTTGGGTATAATGCTTACCGGATTCAAAACCAGTATCCTTCCGGCATTTATGTTATGGTTGCGGGAGAAAAGGCGGATATGCCCACTATTGCAAACGGGTATTATTATGCCTCCGCTGCATTGATGGATAGCGAGAATAAATATCAAGCTCATGCATATGCGGGTATTTTTGACAGCAGTTATCATAATGGAGATGCGCTGTTGGATATTAAAAGTTATGCAAAATATTTGTATCTTCCCCTAGCGGACTTAGACGGGGAGTATGTGACAGAGTTTTATTACTATGATTACCTAAACGGCGAATATGTAAAAGCTGCTGCGGCAGAAACCTATGCCGTGGAGGGAGAAAAATATGTTAAGCTTGCAAAAATCCCCATCACCACAAAGAATGCCTATTTAGATGTTTATTTCAAAACCTCAGCAGGGGAGACGCAGTATGCAAGCCTTGCGGTGGATTATGCCAGCAGAGTTACAGCCGATGGCATTCCCACACAGGCACCGAAAATGACCACGGCCACAGGGGCAACCTCTTATGTGAATGAGGATACGGCGACAATATCCCTTTCCAGTGCTTCGGAAAATGCAGGCATTTATTATACCTGTACTAGCGGAACAACAGGGGTAGACCCCAATACGTCAAATGCAGAGCAGCTTTACACCGATTCCTTTACGTTATCAACAGAAAATGAGGAAGGGGAAGTATATACCATAAAAGCTGTGACGGTAAAAAGCGGATTTATCACCTCTGATGTGGTTACCTATACCATAACCTTTAATAAAAAAGGTATGGCTGCGGAGACTGCGGAAAAACCCGTGATTTATGCAAAATATGAAAGCGGCGAAACCCCAGAGGATGGTGTTTATACCGTAAACATAACAAGCCCCACAGAAGGTGCATCCGTTTATTATACCATAGACGGCACTGAGCCATCGGCGCAAAATGGCACCTTGTATACGGAAGGCTTCATGGTTCCGGCATTAACAAATGGTGAGCCGACCGTGATCAAGGCGATTTGCGAGGGCGCAGGTATGAATGCCTCTGAAATTAGCCAGACGACCATTGCGTTTTCTACCAATTGGTGGGATAACATTCAGACGAATACAAGCTATGAAGTTCCGATTAAAATGCTGAATTTCATAAATAACGATTTACTGTCTATGGGAAATGGCGCTTTATCAGGAACAGCAGTATTGTCTGTGGATGAAAAAGGGAACAAAACCTTAAGCATTCCCTTCCAAAGAATAGATATGGGTGGCCATGCGGGATACCTCATTGATTTGTGGTACTTTGAAAATGAGGAGACAGCAAGGGCGGAGAACTGGAAAAACACCCAAATAAAAGGAACCTATGTATATACCCAGGATAACAAGATTTCCAGTGTGACCATTCCGGTTTACACAAACAGTGATAAGGTAACGGTGGGAATTGAATCTAATTTTGAGGACATGGGTAAGCAAAGAGCAACCTTATCCCTTGATTATTCTGAAATTATTGAGAAAGTGACGGGGGTTCCCGTTGATGATGAGCGTCAGGTGGATATCCCTGTGATTGATGCGGTGTTAAATAGTGCCGGAGACGCCTTCCTGATTTCCATTGCTATGCCGTCTGCCAGCGAGGCAGTGGATGCGGATATTTACTATACGGTCAGCGGGTCTGAAGATGCTTCCATTACCAAGGATGCAGAAAGTAAATATACGAATTCCTTCACCATTACGAAGGCGCAAGCTGCTGCCATGGGCGGTGCGGCAGGCACAGTCAACGTGTTTGCCATGGCCGCAAAGGAGGGCTTTACAGACTCCATTGTGAATATGAAAAAATTGACCTTTGATACCTCCTCCTCGGGTGGAGACGAGCCATCTCCCGGCGAAATTGATGTGACGCAGGATGGAAAGTATTGGGTGGATGTAGATCTCTATAAGTCCAGTGATGACGAGCCGTCCATGGGAAATGTGGCGTTTGAAAACAACCCAAGGGCGCTGATTGTGACAAGCGGCGGAAACAGTGTGATTCAACTGGGCTCAAACCCTGTTCGCATTCCACCGTATTATTCTGGGCTGCAGGAATTCCAGTTTAAGAATGCTCAGGGCGTGTATCAACTTGCAACGGCATTGGAAACGAAGGAAATCAATACAACCTATAACGGTACAAGCTACACCTTCGATTACCTTAAAAAATTTGAGTTTACTCTGCCAAATGTGACAGAAGAATATATTGACGTTAAAGTAAAGGTGCCCTATACCATTATGGATTCTGCGGTGGGCAGCGGCGCAATTGACGCAAGGCTTAGAATTGATTGGGATAGTGTTAAGGTAGGAAAGGATACCGATGAGCTGGATGTAAACGATTCCGCTTCCGAAAGCTCTGTTTCCATAGAGAGCAGTCCGGTAGATGAAACCGATGCGGAAACAGGCATTCGCTTGATTGCCGCAGAAAATGTTTTGCCGGAGGGATCAAAATTGTTCTCAGCTATCCTGAAAGAAGGAAAGCAGTTCAATCTTGCACAAAAAGCATTGGGAGAGGATATCCATAAGTTTACTGTTTATCAAATTCTTGCGAAAATTGGAGATGAAGAGACAGCACCCCTTGACAAGGTGAAGCTATACATTCCGATTCCCGAGGATTTTGATCAGGAGCGGGTGGCGTTGTATAGAATCAATGACGACGGCACAAAGACCTTGCTCAATGGTACAGTATTAAATGGCGGGCTAATCCCTGCGGCAAGCGGAACAGAGCCGGTATACTTTGCGTTTGAAACAGCAGACTTTGGTTTATTTGCTCTGGTGGAAATGGATGAGGCTTTGAATGTTCCGGAGCTTACTGAGGATGAGGCGGAGGACGAACTGTTTGATGATATTTCAGGCCACTGGGCGAAGGTTTATATCGAAAAAGCTGTAGAAATGGGGTTATTTAGCGGTGTCAGTGAGACTAGCTTTGCACCGAATACAAAAATGACAAGAGGTATGTTTGTGACTGTGCTTGGCAGGCTGGAAGGCATAAAGGGAAACACCTATCGAGGCAATAAATTTAGCGATGTGAAGGATACGGATTATTATTCCTCCTATGTGCTTTGGGCCTCTGAAGCGGGAATTACCGGAGGCACCGGTGCAGGTACCTTTGCTCCAAATGCAAGCATTACCAGAGAACAAATGGCAGTGATGCTTACAAAATATGCCGAAATGAAGAGGATAGACCTTGGCAGCAGCGAAGCCCTTGACTTTGCTGATGCAGACGAAATCGCCGATTGGGCAAAGGATAGTGTAAAAGCCCTTGTGGGAGCAGGCATCCTTGTCGGGCGGGAAAACAAAACCTTTGCGCCGAAGGATGGAGCATCCAGAGCGGAGGTTGCGGTTATGCTGGTAAGATTTATGGAGGAGTATTCCTCTCAAGCAGAGCCGGAAACAATTTAAATTGAGTATTCACCCCTTGTGATACTATAAATTAGGCAGAGCCCTTCTTTAGGGAGGGGCTTCTGCCAATCAAAATGGAGGAAAAAAGATGAAAAAAAGAAGCTTGAAAAAATTGGTTTCCATGTGTCTGGCAGTTGCCGTTTGTCTTGGGATGCAGGTGAGTGCCTTTGCGTCAAACGAAAATGTATATACGGCAGATACCCTGACCTACTATCTTAATCCGGACACGGGAAAAACAGAGGATGGAGGCACAAGCAATGCGGAAATCGGCGAAGGTATGTGCAGAAGTGCGGTGTATGAAAAGGCCTTGGTGGAAGAGCAGGACGGAAAAACTTGGATTACTGTAAGGATGCTTTTGTACAGCCATATCTCAAATATCAGAATTTATACCCAAAATGCGCCGAAGGGAGACTACACCGAAGCCAAATATTCCGTTTTGGCAGAGAATTCTACCAATGACAGCGGGGATATGCGCTTTGAAGCGCCCTCCGCTGATTGTTATATAAAAGTGAAAATGTATGTTGGGCCAATGGGCAGAGATGTTTGCTTCTTTTGGAAGGTTGATACTAGCACTGCCCAAAGCGGAAATGGGGACTTTATAAAGAGCATTAAAGCCAACACAAATGAAACCAAGAAGGAGGGCTTTACGGATATTTCCGATCACTGGGCAAAAGCTGACATTGAAGGTGTTGTGGAAAAGAAGTTTTTCAGTGGTACCAGTGATACCACCTTCAGCCCAGATACGGCCATGACAAGGGGTATGTTTGTAACGGTGTTAGGAAAATTAAACGGTGCGGATGTTTCCGGCTATAACAGCAGTAAGTTTCAGGATGTTGCCCCAGGGAAATATTATGCAAAATATATCGGCTGGGCAAGTGATAAGGGAATTGTTTCCGGCACTGGTGAAACGGCATTTAGTCCCGATGTGCCAGTGACCTGTGAGCAGGCGGCAGTTATCATGATGAAATATGTGGAGGCTAACGGCATTACCTTGAAGGCTAGCGGCACAGCACCAAATATGGATACGGTAAGCAGCTGGGCGAGAGAGGCTGTGGAAAAGGCGGGAACAGCCGGGATTATTACAAGCCAGAATTCCAACGGATATCAATTTAAATCAGCGGCAACAAGAGCTGATGTTGCATCCATTATTATGAATATGCTGAATAACGCATAAGAACGAAGGTGTTGAAACAGGCCATTTCCCTACGTACAACAAGCTGTAGTCCCGTGGGTATTTTTGCAAAATACCTGCGGGAAGCATTTGTTGCGGGGTTGCTTTGGCAAATGCAAAAGACAGTGTTTTCTGGCCCCCTTGAAAAACTGTTTTTTGCATTTCTATATCAATGAAAGGTTCACGAAATTGGTGAGGAAAGGGGAAGAACATGAAAAATTGGAGAAATAGAATACTACTGTTGCTTCTTAGCTGTATGCTGTTGCTATTTGCGGGCTGTGTTGATCAAAGCGGTGCCGAAGGGACGGAAAATAAAGCGGAAGTAACTGCGGCAAATATCACAGCCGAAGCGCCGGAGAAAGCCGAGGTGAAAGAGGAAGGCGGGGAAGAGGCAGAAGCCGCTGCTGACACCGAGGCCGAAAAGAGCGATACAGAGAAAAAAACAACAACGGCGGAAATTAAAACGGCGGCAAAAGCAGAAAAGGCGGAAGAAACTCGCATCATTGCAACGTCCGCCGCAACCTGTGAAATTATGAATAAGCTGGGTATCGATCTGGTTGGTGTGCCAAATACAACGGTTTCTACCATACCCTCACGGTATGAGGAGGCCACCCGCATCGGCACGCCCATGGCCCCTGATTTGGAGATCATTAAATCCTTGAATCCAACGGATGTCATCGGGCCGGACACCTTGGAGGTGGACTTAAAAATAAAATATGATAATGCCGGGGTGCCTTTCACCTTTATCGACTTGAAAAGTGTGAAGGGTCTGTATGACAGCATCACCTTACTCGGGAAGAAGTATGGCAAAGAGGAAGAAGCAAATGCTTTGGTTACGGAGTATAACACTTTTATAGATAACTATAAGGCAAAACATACTGTGACGGAAAAGCCTAAAGTTCTGGTGCTCATGGGGCTTCCCGGAAGCTACCTTGTGGCAACCAACAAATCCTATGCGGGCTCTTTGGTGGAGCTTGCCGGTGGAGTGAATGTATTTCCCAGCACCGAAAAGGATTTTTTGAACGTGACGCCCGAGGAAATTTTACAGACAGACCCGGATGTAATCATCCGTACTGCCCATGGCTTGCCCCAAGAGGCGCTTAAAATGTTTGCCAAGGAGTTTTCGGAAAATGACATTTGGAAGCATTTCAGGGCGGTGGAGGACGGAAAGGTTTATGATGTGGATTATATGATTTTCGGCATGAGCGCAACGTTTACATATCCCGAAGCCCTTTCGGACTTAGAGCCCATGCTGTATGGTGAATAAAAATGAAAAAAAGAAAAGCAGTTTATTTTAGCGTTTTAGTGGTGCTACTGTTGGGATTATTTTTTATTTCGGTGAATTTAGGCAGCCTCAAGGTTACTTATGGAGCGCTTTTTCGTGGGCTTTTTGTGGAATACAACGAGACGGTGGCAACCATTTATGACTTAAGGTTTCCAAGAATTATCATTGCCATGATTACGGGAGCGGGCTTGGCAGTTTCCGGCGTTTTATTTCAGGCAGTGTTAAAAAATCCCTTAGCTGACCCCGGCATTATCGGTATTTCCGCCGGCTCTGCATTTGTTTCTGTGTTGATTGTGGCGTTTTTTCCTATGTGGTATTTTTTTACACCCATTTTTTCCTTTTTGGGGGGGATACTCGCCTGTGTGCTGGTGTATTCTCTTTCTTGGAAGGGCGGTTTTTCTCCCCTTCGGATTATTCTGGTAGGGGTTGCGGTGAATGCGGTTTTTTCCGGCCTGATGGAATCCTTTAGTGCCATGAGCGGGCAGAATTATTCCGGTGCGGCCTCCATTTTGAATGCCAATATTTCTATGAAAACCTGGAAGGATGTGCGTTTATTGGCGGGGTATGTCAGCATTGGGCTGATTCTTTCCCTCTTTGCGGCAGGCAGATGCAATTTGCTCGCCTTAGAGGATAAAACCATACGCAGCCTTGGTGTGAATGTGAATGGATTACGGGCGGCGCTCTCCTTGATCGCAGTTTTGCTGGCTTCCATCACCACTGCTGTGGCAGGTTCCATCAGCTTTATCGGCTTGATTGTACCCCACATCGGCAGATTGTTTGTGGGCAGCGACCATAAGCTGTTAATCCCGTTTTCCATGCTCTTTGGGGCTTTTACCATGCTTTTGGCGGATACCGTGGGGCGGTTGATTGCCTATCCCTATGAAATTTCGGCGGCAATCATTATGTCTGTCATCGGCGGGCCGTTCTTTATTGTACTGTTAAAAAGGAGTGACAAAACCTATGGAAGTTAAGAATCTGGATTTCTCCTATGGGAAAGAAAAAGTGCTGAATCAGATTTCCTTGAAAATCCCCAAGGGCAAAATCACCACATTAATTGGAGCCAATGGCTGCGGGAAATCCACCCTTTTTAAGGTTATGACAAAAAACTTAAAGGCCCATAGGGGCAGCGTTTTCCTTGAGGGAAAAAATATAAATGAAATCAGCCTAAAGCAGTTCGCAAGACAGGTTTCCATTGTGCATCAATATAATGTTGCCCCCAACGATTTAACAGTGGAAAAGCTCATTGGCTATGGACGAATTGCCCATGGTGGACTTTGCAAAAGGGACAAGGCTCAAGATGAAAAGCTGGTTTCATGGGCCATGGAGGTGACCGGAGTAACGGAATTTCGAGACAGGCAGATTTCCGGTTTATCCGGCGGGCAGAAGCAAAGGGTTTGGATCGCTATGGCGTTGGCGCAGAACACCAAAATTTTGTTTTTGGACGAACCCACTACATATTTGGATATCCGGTATCAGATAGAAATTTTACAGCTGATTAAACGGCTGAATGTGGAATTTGGAATTACCATGATTGTCGTACTGCATGATATGAATCAGGCAATCCATTACAGCGATGAATTGATTGCTATGAAGGATGGAAAAATCATCGCCCAAGGGGAACCAAAGGAAATTGCTTCCCCTGAAATATTGAAGGAAGTCTATGATATTGCGCTAAAGGTAGAGCATATAAACGGGGAGCTTTTTGTACTCACCGTTTAAAAGGCAGGATCACTTTATAGGGCGGAGCAGGGTAAGTGCTTTTATGGCTTGCCCTGTTTTTGTTTTTTGTTTATCCGACAATGAAAAGCACAATGGCTGATATGTCATAGGGCATGGGATTTGCAGTGCAAAAGAGCAAGCCTAGTCTCATAAACTATGTTCATAATAAGCGATTTTTTACAATTTTGGATTGTAATTTTGCGCACCTTGTGTATAATAAACCATAGATATGCTGTAAAATTTTGGAGAAAATTGCAAAATCATGGTTTGCAGTACTTCCTGTTTCTCAGTATGGAAGAGGGAAGAAATCCTTTTGGTTGATTTTTCAACGTAAAGGTATCTGGGTATAAAGCTGCATGGATTTCTGCCGTTTTATTGTAAAACCCGTGTATTCAGCAAAGCAGTCATACAAAGCAAGTAAGCTTTCGGCAGGGAGGATAGGAATGTATATTGCGCATATAGATGACGAAGGAAAAGTACAATCGGTAAAGGCCCATAGTGAGGAAACTGCGAAATTAGCCAGCGCTTTTGCCCTTGCACCGTGGAAAGAAACCCTTTACAATATTGGCCTGCTCCATGATATTGGGAAATATCAACCTTCCTTTCAAGCCAGAATTCGAGGGAATAAAAGCATTAAAATTCCCCATGCTTTATGCGGAGCCATAGAAATTGACAGCCTGTTTAAAAAAAGCTTCACCAGCATATTAATGCAATATTGCATCAGCGGACATCATGTGGGTATTCAAAATTTTGGTTCAAGCCTTGGGGATACAGCCCAGGAAAATACCCTCTGCGGCACATTGCAAAGAGAAACAGAGGCCTATGGCGCCTACAACACAGAGCTGGAGATAAAAGATTTTTCTGCCGGGAATTCTTTTTTGGAAGAAGCCGTAAAGGCAGAAGGATCAAGCCAAAAGATGGGGGAAGCCTTTGCATTTTTAACCAGATACGCTTTTTCCTGTTTAACCGATGCCGATTCCTTAGACACACAAAGATTTTGTGAAGGCCTGTATCCCAGAAAAAGCTCTGATTTTCAAAAATGCTTGGAGAAGCTGAACCGAAGGTTTGAAGCATTTACTGCGGTCACACCGTTGCAAAAAACAAGACAGATTTTGCAGAATCAGGTTTACCAAAATGCAAAGCAAGAGGGAAAGATTTATCTGATGAATATGCCTACAGGCAGCGGCAAAACCCTTTGCAGCATGAAATGGGCATTGGAGAAGGCAATCAAAACCCATAAAAAAATTATTTATATTATTCCCTATAACAGCATTATTGATCAAACCGCAAGTATTTTTGAGGATATTTTTGGAAGTGACTTAAGTATACTGCGGCATCAATCTACGCTTCGGTACGAAAATGAAGACAGCCCCCATGAAGAATATCAGTATAAAAAGGCTACGGAAAATTGGGATGCCGATTTTGTGATTACCACGGCGGTGCAATTTTTTGAATCGATTTACGCCAATAAAAGGGGGAAGCTTAGAAAGCTGCATAACATGGCGGAGTCCATTTTAATTTTTGATGAAGCCCATCTTATGCCGATAGAATTTTTGCAGCCTTGTTTAAATGGAATCATACACATAACAAAGTTTTTAAATAGTGAAGCGGCTTTTTTAACGGCGACGATGCCTGATTTTAGAAAGCTTTTACATAAATATTGCGCTGAAAGCGATGAAATTGTAGATTTAGTGCCGGATAAAACAGACTTCAAGCAATTTTTGAAATGTGCCTATGAATGCATAGGGGAAACTTCCCCAGAGGAAATATTAAACGCAGATACACCCTCCAAGCTGATTGTTGTGAACAGTAAAAAAGCTGCCAGAGAGCTTTATACCTTGGCAGAGGGCAAAAAATTTCATCTTTCCACCTATATGATTGGTAAAGACAGGCTGCGTGTGATTCATGAAATAAAACAGGAGATGAAGGAGCTGGAGGAGGAATTTGGTGCAGACAAGCCCGTTCCTCGGCAAAGGCAAATCACGGTCATCTCCACTTCTTTAATTGAGGCAGGCGTCGATCTGGATTTTCATACTGTCTATCGGGAGCTTTGGGGCTTAGACAGCATTTTGCAAGCCGGTGGCCGTTGCAACAGAGAGGGGAAACGGGAGAAGGCAAAGGTATATGTATTTGAGTTTGGTCAAGGCAAGCTGCAATATCATGCAAGTGTGACAAAGGATCTTTTCTTGGAATTTGGGGATATCAATGGCTTAGAATGTATTGATGCCTATTATGATAGAATTTTTGAACTATATTCAGATGAAATCATAAAAAATCAGTTGCACGTCCCTCGAAAAAAGCCCTTTTCCATTGATTTTCAAAGCTATGCTGAAAATTTTAGAATCATTCATGATGAAAACGCAGTCTCTGTGATTGTACCTTGTGACGAATTCAGCAATGCCTTCATGGAGGATACTGCGGAGTATGGCAGGTCAAATGTAAGAAGTTTGCAATCCTACATGGCTTCCATCAAGCGATGGGAATTTGACGAGCTATATAAGCAGGGAGTGCTGGATGATTTTGGCACGGGGGCGTATTTTTTAACGAATTCCGATTATTATGACAAAGAGGTAGGCATTTTGTTCCACGGGAAAGATTATTTTATTTAGAAAGGGTGAGAGGATGTCTTTTGGTTTTAAAATTATGGTAGAGGGAGAGTATGCCTGTTTTTCGAGGCCTGAACTCAAAGTGGAAAGAGTCAGCTATGATGTACCGCCTCCCGGTGCATTGGAGGGACTGTTGAAATCTATTTATTGGAAACCCGCAATAAAATATGTGATTGATAAAATAGTGGTCTATCGTCCCATTCAATTTATGAACATCAGAAGGAATGAGGTGAAAAATAAAATTTCCTATCAGAGTGTTCGTAGCAGCATGAACCATGGGGGAAAGGACCCGGCCATTTACACCAAGGAATGCAGAAGCCAGAGGGCCTCAATGATTTTAAAAAATGTAAAATATGGTATTGCGTTTCATTTTGAATTAACGGGATTTCAAAGTGACCATGCCGATGAGGGGGAGGCGAAGCACTATACTATTTTAAAAAGGCGCCTTGAAAACGGACAAGCCTTCCGCACGCCCTGTTTGGGCTGCAGTGAGTATAGCGCAAGGAAAATCACTTTGGTTGAGGACTTTAATATGGAAGAAATTTCAGAAGAAATTATCAGCTTGGGGGATGTGGATTTGGGGTTTATGAGCTATGGCGTATCTTTTTTAGACAAAGGCCAGCCTATCAATGGGGATTGGGAGAATCCCAAATTTTCAGATAAAGCCAATACACTGTATTATCACCCCCATATGATCAATGGGGTGATTGACGTAAAGAAATATAGGAACGAAATAAGGGGGTGAAGCTGTGTTAATTTCTGCGTTGCATGGGTATTATGATATTTTGGCGGAGGCGGGGAAGGTTCTGCCCAAGGGGTATTCCTCTGTCAAAATTCACTATTTGATTGCTTTGTCAGAAGCGGGTGAAATCAAAGGTATCATAAATTATCAAAAAAATGAAATTCGTAAGATTGGGAAGAAAGAAAAAGAAGTGGAGGTACCCAGAGAGGAAATATTGCCAAAGCGAACGGAAAAACCGGGGATTGACAGTAATTATATAGAGCATCGGCCGCTGTATATTTTTGGCTTAAACTTTGAAAGCAATGGGTTCTCGGCTCAGGATAAAACCAATAAGGCTATAAAATCCCATGGGGCTTTTTCTTCTGTTAATTTAGCATTTATTGAAGGGATAGATTCACCCATTGTGAATGCCTATAGAAATTTTATTTTGAATTTTAAGCCGGAAGAAGAAACAGAAAATCCTCTCTTGCTTTCACTGGGAAAAGAGTATAAAACAGCCGGGTTTGCTTTTTGTCTGGAGGGACGAACGGAGCTTTTGCTACATAAGGATAGTCAGTTAAAGGAAAAATGGCGGCAAACTTATAGGGAAATGGAAGAAAATGCAGAAGAACTTTCGGCGCAGTGTGCCGTTTCCGGAGAAATTGCACCTGTTTCCAGGCTGCACAACAAAATCAAGGGCTTTCATGCAATGGGCTCTGTTTTGATTGGATTTAATAATGAATCTGAGGAATCCTATGGTAATTTGCAGGCCTATAACAGCAATATTTCTAAAAATGTAATGGAGCGTTATACAGAGGCCTTAAATTATTTGCTGGCAAGAAAAGAACATAAGCAATCCTTAGATGAGATAACCATGGTCTATTTTGCCATGGATAAAAACGAAGGCTATATTGAGGAATTCAATGATGCAATGTTTGACGATTTGAATGAGGCGAATCAAGAGGAGGCAGATACATTACTCCACAAAATCGGGCAGGAAGCGGCGGATTTCAACCTATCTAAGGAACGGCTGTCTATGGTGGAAAAATTGGATGAAAACGTCGTGTTTTATATGTTTGGGCTGAAGCCTAATGCCTCAAGGCTAGCAGTGAAATTTGTGTATAGACAAAAGTTTGCTGATATTTTATATCATATTGCCCAACATCAGGAGGATTTGAAGCTCTATGAAAACGGCAAAAAAATTTCCCTATGGAGGATCATGCACGAGTTAAAGCCAAATACCAATAAAAAATTGGAAAATGATCCGGCATTGGCGGAAAAAATTTTAAACGCTGTGATCAATGGGTATCCCTATCCCACTGCGTTGCTGGAGACAGCAGTCAGGAGGATAAAAACAGATCAGGATACGGATAGATATAAGAAGATTAATTCCACCCGCGTGGGAATCATTAAAGCTTGCTTGAACAGAGCCCAAAGACAAAGGGGAAAAAAGGAGGAGTTTACGTTGGGTTTAAATGAAGAAAGTTATAATGAAGCTTATTTATGTGGCAGGCTTTTTGCGGTGCTTGAAAAAGCACAGCTGGGGGCATATTCAGAAAAGCTGAACAGAACCATCAAGGATGCCTATTTTGCATCGGCTTGCGCAACGCCGGCAATCATTTTTCCAAAGCTTATGAAGCTTGCCCAGTATCACCTGGCAAAGGCTGAATACGGGTCCTCTATGAATTATGAAATCGGTCAAATCATGAATCGGATGGGAGGGGCATTTCCTTCCACGCTGCCCTTGGCGGAGCAGGGAAAGTTTATTTTAGGCTATTATCAGCAATTCTTTAAATCCTATAAAAAAGCGGAAAACAATGAACAGGAGGACAACTAATATGGCTTTAAACAATGCGTATCAATTTGTGATGTTATTTGATGTTGAAAACGGAAATCCCAATGGTGATCCCGATGCGGGGAATACACCAAGAATTGACCCAGAGACCAATATGGGCATTATAACGGATGTATGCTTGAAAAGAAAGATAAGAAATTATGTAGAGCTTGCAAAGGAAAATGAGCAGGGCTATGAAATCTTAATCAAGATGGATCGGGCATTAAATACAAAATTTACAGAGGCTTATGAAGTGCTTTCCCTGCCATTAAAGCAAAAAGGAAAGAATGAAAATGATCTGATGAAAGCCCAGAAGTATATTTGCCAGAGATATTTTGATGTAAGAACCTTTGGCGCTGTTATGTCAACGGGGGAGGATCCCTGCGGAATCGTCAGAGGGCCGGTGCAGATCAATTTTGCCAAGAGCATTTCTCCTGTTTATATTCAAGATATTACCATTACCCGTCAGGCGAAAACCACATTGGATCGGTCGGAAAAGGGCGGCAGCGAAATGGGAAGGAAAAGCATTATTCCCTATGCCTTGTATAGAGGCGAGGGCTATGTTTCGGCATCTCTTGCCAATAAAGTGACGGATTTGTCTGAGGAGGACTTAGAGGTTTTGTGGGAAGCTATTCTTCATATGTTTGAGGAGGATCATAGTGCGGCAAGAGGAAAGATGTGTATGAGGAAGCTGTACATATTCAAGCATAGCAATATTTTGGGCAGCTGCCCCTCTCATATATTGTTTGACAAAATTAAGGTTGCACAGAACAATTATCCCGCCCCGGCTAGAGCATTTTCGGATTATACCATTTCGGTTGACGAAGAAATGCCAAGTGGCGTAGAGTTGATCTCCAGGATTGATTGATTTTTGGAATGGAAAATATAAATATCAGAGACCTGCAGCATTTTTTGTATTGCCGGCATAGGTGGGGCTTAATTGTTATTGATAAGGTTTGGGCGGAAAATGTTTTTGTAATAAAATCAAACTTGATGCATGAGAGGGTGCATAATTCGGAGCAGGTAGTCTATGCAAAGGAGAAAAAAACCTTCCATGCCGTGTCTATATTTCATGATGAATTGGGGATTTTTGGCGTAACAGACAGCTTATCCTTGGAAAAAGATAAATATATCCTCATGGAATATAAACCTACAAAACCCAAAAATGCTGCGTTTCACCTTGAGGATGCATTACAGGTATTTGCGCAAAAGGTTTGTGTTGACATGATTTTTAAAACTGATTGTAAAGGGTATTTGTATTATAAAAATGAAAAGTGCAAAGTTGCATTGCCCTTTGCGGAGGAATATGATTTTTATTATAAGCTCCTAAAGGAAAAAACAGCAGAAATGAGAGAATATTTACGGAACAACCAAATTCCCCCCATAAAAAAAGGCCAAAAATGCGCAGGATGCTCTTTAAAGGATTTGTGTATGCCAACAAAAAGGCCAAGATATAATCTGAAGCAAATTGTTTTGCATAAACTGGAGGAGGATGAATGAGAAAGCTCTTGAATACAATTTATATTACAAATGAGTTGGCTTACTTGGCCTTGGAGGGAGAAAATATCCTCTGTAAGGTTGAAGATAAAACAGCGTTGAGAATTCCAATCTTGAATGTGGAAAATGTTGTGTGCTTCAGTTATATTGGCTGTTCTCCTGCGTTGATGGGAAAGTGTGTGGAAAACGCCATACCGATCAATTTTCTTACGCCCAATGGTAAGTTTTTAGCCAAGGTATGCGGAGAAACACGGGGAAATGTTACCTTAAGGGTAAAGCAAATTGATAAATTTCGGGAGGAGGGCCTCCTCCTTTCCCAAAATACGATGATGGCAAAATTTTGCAATACCATTAGTGTCATCAAAAGAACATTGCATGATACGCCCCCTCTTCGGGAGGATGAGGAGCTTCAAAAAGCAATGGCCTTTATCAAAAGCAGTATAGAGAGTTTGTGGAATGCAGAGGATACGGAGCAGGTTATGGGGATTGAGGGGAACGCCGCCCGTACTTACTTTCATGTTTTTCATAAGCTGATAAAGAATAAAAATGAGATTTTTGCGTTTCAGAATCGGAATAAGCGCCCGCCGTTAGATGCAACGAATGCAGTTCTGTCGTTCATGTATTCTATTCATACAAATGAGATTGCATCAGCCCTTGAAACAGTTGGGTTGGATAGCTATATTGGCTTTTGTCATGCCTTGCGCAGTGGAAGAACTTCGCTTGCCTCTGATTTGGTAGAAGAAATGCGATGCATTATAGAAAGATTTGTTTTAGGTCTAATTAATTTAAAGGTTTTGAATGAAGGGGATTTTGAGCGTCAAATTTCAGGCGCTGTTTATTTGAATCGTGAGGGCAGAGCGAAGGTTCTAAAGCATTGGCAGGAGAAAAAACGTACTGACATGATGCATCCTTATTTAAAACAAAAGATTCCCGTTGGATTGTTGGCATATGTGCAAAGCAATCTGCTGGCGAAATACGTTCGTGGTGACATTGAAGAGTATCCTGCATTTATTTTATAGTAGGTGATGAAAAATGATGGTGGTTGTAAGTTATGATGTGAATACGACGGAAGATACCGGAAAAAAGAGGCTTAGAAAAGTTGCAAAAATCTGCGTCGACCATGGACAAAGAGTACAAAATTCAGTGTTTGAGCTGAATCTGGATTATGGAAACTTCTTAAAAGTAAAGGATAAATTGCTAAATGCAATAAATCAGGAAAAAGACAGCTTGCGTTTTTATTACTTGGGCAATCATTGGCAAAAGCGAATCGAGCATTTTGGAGCGAAAGAGGGCTATGATTCAGAGGGATTGCTCCTGATATAAAAAAGGAGAACTTAGGGTATGTGTTAAAACCCTTGGGGGTTCGCCTAACAAAGTGAAAGAAATTTGGACTTTAGCAAGCAGAATTACAAAATTGGAAAGAAAAAAGTATATAGGCCACTGTATGTAGGGTGCCAAGATATTATATTACAATATTTTGCGGTCGCACCCCGCATGGGGTGTGTGAGTAGAAACTTTTATGCCCGTGGCGGCAACGTCCTCATTTACGTCGCACCCCGCATGGGGTGTGTGAGTAGAAACTCACAGCATTAACGGCGGTGTCTATGGATTCACGTCGCACCCCGCATGGGGTGTGTGAGTAGAAACTACAAAGACTATAGCAATACGTTATAATGGTGTTAGTCGCACCCCGCATGGGGTGTGTGAGTAGAAACTTTTCTCTAGCTTTGCAACAAGTTCTTCAGGCAGTCGCACCCCGCATGGGGTGTGTGAGTAGAAACTGGGTATCAGCACAACATGGAAGAAATGAGTAGTTCGTCGCACCCCGCATGGGGTGTGTGAGTAGAAACTTTGTAACCAATTTGTATCGATTCACCCAGGAGTAGTCGCACCCCGCATGGGGTGTGTGAGTAGAAACGCCAGTGGGTATCCCTTAACATAAAGGAGTGATTGTCGCACCCCGCATGGGGTGTGTGAGTAGAAACCGCTCATGGTAACCGCCGCTAGTGCCTCTTTTATTCGTCGCACCCCGCATGGGGTGTGTGAGTAGAAACGTTCCTGTGCTAGTATTAGAAACCCGATGGAAAGGTCGCACCCCGCATGGGGTGTGTGAGTAGAAACACCATCCCATATAGACAATGCAAGGTCTGGTCTGTGTCGCACCCCGCATGGGGTGTGTGAGTAGAAACAGATACAATCGGTTAATTCCCAACCTTTGTTCATGTCGCACCCCGCATGGGGTGTGTGAGTAGAAACGGTTTGCCGTCGGGATCAACCGCCACCAAAGAAAGTCGCACCCCGCATGGGGTGTGTGAGTAGAAACTGTCCAAGTGTCGGGGATTCTTGCGCCCTCAACGGGTCGCACCCCGCATGGGGTGTGTGAGTAGAAACCCCTTCGGGGTTGCGAAGCCGCCCCATTCGTATTGTCGCACCCCGCATGGGGTGTGTGAGTAGAAACGTTCTCCATCATGTGGGCGGTCGACGGTCCGTAAAGTCGCACCCCGCATGGGGTGTGTGAGTAGAAACGAAAACAGAATTGATTACCGTTTCAGGCATTACAGTCGCACCCCGCATGGGGTGTGTGAGTAGAAACGACTATGCTGGTTATTTAGATGCCGATGGCAAACGTCGCACCCCGCATGGGGTGTGTGAGTAGAAACATAACAGCCATGCGAATCAGTTCTATAGAACGGGTGAGTCGCACCCCGCATGGGGTGTGTGAGTAGAAACTTCACATATGCATCAATTCCGCTAAATGTAATCTTGTCGCACCCCGCATGGGGTGTGTGAGTAGAAACTAGTATCGGAAGTCGCTTCAACAGCTTGGACGGAAGTCGCACCCCGCATGGGGTGTGTTCCGACCACCTGAACGTTATCCTCATAATCTAGGTTTTAGAGGATACTTACAGTCATGGGCGAGAGCCACATTTTAATGAAAGATTTTAGTAAATGAAGTACGACACAAGCATAAAGGTAGATTGCATACAAAAAATGAGTTTTACAAAATAAACCTTCAAACCGGGGAATTCAACTTCCTATGAGTTTGAAGGTTTATATAATTTTTAGCGCATATTTTGGCGTATCCTCTATCAGGCAAAGAATCAAACCTCTGCAATAAACTCACTTTAGAAAACAGGATAAGCCCTTGCTCGGCATACCATAAATTTATTTTGATTCCTCATTAATAATTAAAGCAATCATTTCCAAATCCTCATCGGTATTGTTTTCAATGGAATGCCACTGACCTACCTCAATAAGACAGACATCGCCAGGGCCAACGGTAGTCTTTGAGCTGTCGTTATCAATAAAGGTACCTTCACCTTTTATAATTGCATAAGGCTCCGTGTTTCCAATATGTTGATGCCAACCAATACTGCTGTGTGGCTTTATGATGACACGGGCATACATTGTGCCGTGTCCCATCAGCTCTTCTTTTTCCAAAAAATGATGAATTTCAACGGAACCCTTTCCGTCTCTTAAGCATTCTACTGTTACAACTCTTTCTTTCCTTACCATACGTTTTCTCCTTTCGTGTTTGAGGAATTTTTTTCAACGCCCGCTAAGTTAAAAATCGGGGTATATTCTTGGGCCGCAGAGCGCTTACTCTGACAAAACCCATTTTTCAGCCCGATATTTAAAAAATATTCCGTGACCTTTTCATATTCAAAAGTTGTCAGCCTACGGGATAGGGCCTTTATTGTATTTGCTTGATGCATTGGGGTGTACTGCCGGAGCAGGGAGACATAGGTGTCGATTCCTAATGAGGCTTTGATCCAATCCAATATTTTAAAGCTGTCTAGAAAATGGGAAGGGAGCACAAGGTGCCGCAAGAGCAGGCCTTTTTGCAGAATACCCTCTGTATCAAAAACGTCTTGAGGAAGCTGCCTTCTCATTTCAAGAATTGCCTGCGCTGCAATGGAAGCATACCTAGGTGCTTCCGAATATGCAATGGCAATTTCGTCATCCCAATATTTAAAATCAGGCAAATAAATATCAACAAGTCCATTCAATATTTTCAGCATTTCTGCAGACTCATACCCATTAGAGTTATATACAACAGGGATTTTCAGCCCATTGTTTTTTGCAAGGCACAGGGCCGAAGCAATTTGAACAATAAATTGTGTGGGAGAAACCAGATTAATGTTATGGACACCCTTATCCTGCTGGTTTAAAAAAATTTCAGACAGGCGTTCTATAGAAACTGTTTTTCCAAATCCCTCGGCGCTGATTTTATAGTTTTGGCAAAAAACACAACGCAGGTTGCAATGGCAAAAAAAGACTGTGCCGGAGCCTTTTGTACCGCTGATTGGCGGTTCTTCCCAATGGTGCGTACTCACCAAAGCAATTTTAGGCAGCATAGACCCATGACAAAATCCCATCTGGCCCGCAATGCGATCTATGCCGCAATTTCTCGGACAGATAGTGCAACAGCGCAAAGATGGTTTTTGTGGTTCCATGTGAAATACCTGCTTCCCGATACCCCTATAGAAGGAAACAATGGAGCATCTAAGTGAGAATTTTTATCTCCTATATGATACCATGATTAGAAACAGTTTCATATAGAAAAATAAGAATTCCTGTGTTAAAATGCAATTGTAGGTCGAATCAGGGCGGAAAAATTGGGGGCGAAATGATGAGAGAATACGGAATGAAAGCACAGGAAAGCCAAGTGATGAAAAAGGTTGTGTGTAATTGCTGCGGCAAGGAGATCCCTCAGATCAGAGAGGGGATATGGGCCGACTATTTCCATGCTGAAAAAGCTTGGGGCTATTTATCGGCACAGGATGGAAGGCAGGATTCCTTTGACTTGTGCGAAGACTGCTATAAAAAAATGGTAAATGCGTTCAAAATTCCATTGCAATAAAGGGGGGAAACCCTCTATACATAAATCTTTCTGTATCCTTGCAGGGATATGGACGATGTTGATTTTTCACAAAACAATGTCTTACACAATTCCCCTAACAATTTTTGCATATAATATAAGCCTTTACTTAAGTAAGGGCTTTTTTAGTGGAAACAGCGAAAGTCTCCCCCATATCTGACCAGAAAGGGCTGGATCCTGCCGAAGTCTAAAGAAAAGGAGACCCATTTTTTGGAAAAGGGCCCCTATTTTATTCTTCGGCCATTCTGTATCCGATGCCCACCTCTGTAAAAATGTATTCCGGGGCAGCAGGATTTTTTTCAAGCTTTCGACGTATATTTGCCATATTTACCCGTAAAATCTGATTATCCTTCACGGCGTATGGGCCCCAAAGCTCTGTAATAATCCTATCATAGGTTAAGACACGTCCTGCGCTTTTCGCCAACAAATAAACAATTTTATATTCTATTTGCGTTAAATGCACGTCGTTCCCATCCAGAGTTACCAGTCGTTTTTGAAAATCAATTTTTAAATTTTTCACTTCATACAGGTTTTCCGGTGTGCCTGTATGGGCATTTGCACTATGGCGGATTGCGGTGCGGATGCGAGCAAGAAGTTCAGAAGTACCAAAAGGCTTCACGATATAATCGTCGGCGCCAATGTCAAGGGCTTCCACCTTATCTGATTCGTCACTGCGGGCAGAAACGACTACAACAGGGATAGAGCTCCACGTTCTTAATTCCTTTAAAATGGTAATTCCGTCTATATCCGGCAGCCCTAAGTCCAATATAATTAAATCGGGGCAGTGAGATGGAATCATAGAGAGGGCTTCTGCGCCATTTTTTGCACAAATAACACCATACTCATTCGCCTTTAGCGTTAGTTCAATAAAATTACTGATGGGCTCTTCATCCTCAACGATTAATATTTTTGATTTTACCATCATATTAAGATTCTCCTTTCATAGGCAGTACGAAAGTAAAGCAAGCACCACCGCAGGTTTGATTTTCAGCGAATATTTTTCCGTTATGTGCTAAAAGAATTGTTTTACAGATGGAAAGGCCAATGCCCAATCCGCGGTTGGAATCGGCGGCAACATAACCATTTTCTCCTTCAAAAATTTTCGGGAGTTTGTCCGGGTCAATGCCTTTTCCATAATCCATAATCATAAAAACGGCTTCGTCTCCTTCTCGCACCACCTTCACCATGATGGGGAGGGTGGTTTCGGAATGACGAATTGCATTTTCCAGCAAATTAATTAAAACTTGTTCAATCAAGGTGGAATCCATAGGAACAATCATCAAGTCGTCAGGAACGGAAACCTGAATGATGGCGTCAGGAAATCTTTTATAAATCCTGGCAAGGGCCTCGGCAACAATTTCTTCTACGACTTCATTCTGTTTTTTTACCCGGGCACGCTCGCTGTTGATTTTTGTAATGGAAAGTAAATTTTCAACCATATGAATCAACCATTGCGCATCGTGATGAATATCCAAGACCAGCCGATGAAACATCTCTTCGTTTACCTTATCTTTGTTTTCCAGCAAAGTGGTGCTTGCGCCCAGAATACAAGTAAGGGGCGTTCGCAAATCATGGGAAACTGCCCTTAAAAGATTGCTGCGCATCTTCTCTTTTTCCTTTTCCAGCTGAATTTGCTGTGCTTTTTCTTCCATAGCCTGCCGTTCCAAAGCTAAAATGACTTGGTAAACCATCATCGTCGAAAATTCATATACATCAAGCAACACATCATCAGGATTGTCGAATAGAAGTCCGATGACGCCATAGGCCCTTTTATCCGTGGAAATGGGCAGATAAGTGCCTTTGCAATTATGGGCCTCCATGCCTATAACAACACCGGAAATTTGATTTTTGACATAAGCATTTTTGGCGATCTGCAGCTCTAAGGGACTGTTTAGAATGGATTCGTCATGATTTTTCAAGGCTTTCACCAGTTTTGCCTCTGGTTTGGCTGGATCCCCTAAATAGCCGATGACACTGCACTGGTTGACTTGAGAAAAAAAGTCAACAGATATTTCCAATACTTCTTGAATGGTATTGGCGGATAACAGCGTATTGCTCATTTTTGTCATTTTTTCTGCCTTGCTTTCGCGTATGGCAGAGAGTATGGCGGCTTTTTTTACCCTGGAGGTTAAGGTGCTGACCAAAACCGACAAAAGTAACAGTAGGGCAAAGGTAACGGGATACCCGGAAATTGTAAAGTTTAATGCAAAGTATGGGTAGGTAAAGAAAAAATTCACCGCAACAACGCCGCCGATGGAGGCCAGAATTCCCCATATGTAGCCGCTGGTTATCACAGAGGTAATGGCGACACCAAACATATACACCCCATAAATATTGTCGCTGATGACATTCATTTCAACCACACATAAAGCAAAGGAGGTCGCAATTAAAAACACCATAATTGTTTTCAGCAAATCAAACAATATGACGTCAGGTTTTAGTTTAATTTTTTTTAATTGCAGCAAATAATCACGCATAGCTTACCTCACTGAAAAATTGAATATTATCTATAGTATACACTGCTTTTTGCATAAAAGGCAATGTTTTTTCATATTTCCCCTCGGATTGATTGCAAACCCTTAGATTGTTTGTTATAATTGAAAACAAATTTTATCACAGAAGGAGCATTTTACAAATGAAAACACCATTTGTTTCTTTAGAGCAGGCAAAAAAAATTATAGAAAACTATCCTACGCCGTTCCATCTTTATGATGAAAGAGGGATTCGTGAAAATGCCCGCTTGGTAAATCGTGCATTTTCATGGAACAAGGGCTTTCAAGAATATTTTGCGGTAAAGGCAACACCCACACCCGGTATTATGCAAATATTAAAAGAAGAAGGCTGCGGTATGGACTGTTCCTCTTATACAGAACTGATGCTGGCGGAGGCCATTGGTTTTTCCGGGAAAGAGATTATGTTTTCTTCTAATATGACCCCTGGGGAGGATTTTATTTTAGCAAATAAGCTGGGTGCAATCATTAATTTTGATGATTTTACCCATATTGCGTATTTTGAGAAGCTTGCAAAGCTTCCGGAGACTATCTGCTGCAGATACAACCCCGGCGGTCTTTTTCAAGTTTCCAATGAAATTATGGACAAGCCTTGTAATGCGAAATACGGCATGACAAAGGAGCAGATGAAGGACGCCTTCCGTATTTTGAAGGAAAAAGGCGTGAAGCATTTTGGCATTCATTCCTTTCTGGCCAGCAGTACAAACTCAAATACGTATTATCCTATGCTGGCGAAAATATTGTTTGAACTGGCGGTGGAATTAAAAAAAGAATTGGACATTCATATTGCGTTTATTAACCTTTCCGGCGGTGTTGGTGTTCCTTATCATCCTGAAGAGACAGCTTGTGATATTATGGCAATCGGGGAAGGGGTAAGAAACGCATATGAGGAGATTTTGGAGCCGGAGGGTATGAATGATGTTGCCATTTATACGGAAATGGGACGGTTTATGCTGGCGCCTTACGGAAGTCTTTTGGCTACGGTAATTCATGAAAAGCATATCTATAAGGAATATATCGGTTTGGATGCCTGTGCGGTAAATTTAATGCGTCCTGCCATGTATGGTGCGTATCACCACATTACGGTATTGGGCAAGGAGCAGGCACCTTGTGACCATGTTTATGATGTGGTAGGCGGTCTGTGTGAGAACAACGATAAATTTGCCGTCGACAGAGAATTGCCGGAAATTGAAATCGGCGATATTCTTTATATTCATGACACCGGTGCGCATGGACACGCCATGGGCTATAATTATAATGGAAAGCTGCGCTCCGCAGAGCTTCTTTTCAAAGAAAATGGGGAAATTGGGCTCTTGCGTCGAGCGGAAACCCCGGAAGATTATTTTGCCACATTGGACGTTACGGGAATATTTAAAAAATAAAACGGATCGTTTCCGCTTTTCATGAACGATAAAAAGTTTATTTTAAGGGTGCCGACTATGTCGACACCCTTTCAAAAATCCCAATTTATTAAGAGAAGATAGAACCCTATTTTTCCCAAAGGGTTTCCATATAAGTCTTATGTTTTGCCGTTTATTTCAAATGGGTATGCATATATTCTTCCCGTATTTCCCGGGGAACAAGATTACCGCCGGTAGCCCATGGAACATGGATGGCATTGGCCATTTTATTAGTCAGGCCTATTTTTTCCAAATAAGCCTTTGCGGCAGGGGCTTTCATAAGCTGAATCGGCCCCCAGAAGGAGGCGCAGGCAGAAGGCTCCAGAAAAATGTTTTGGGTATTTACAATGTCACGCATTAAGTCATAAATATGATAATCTTCCAAAGTCATAATGCCAGACAATAAATGCTTCATGGTACTGCCTACAAAGCCGGAAGCCCGTCCTACGGCAAGGCCGTCAGCATGGGTTTGTCCGCTTAAGCCAAAATCTTGAACGGATACCTTGTTCTGCAACCCAGATGCCATGCCAACCAACATACAGGGCGCTTGGGTGGGTTCAATAAAGAATACGTGCACATTGTCTCCGAAAATTTGCTTTAATCCAAAGGCAACGCCGCCCGGTGCGCCGCCAACACCGCAAGGGATATAAACAAAAAGGGGCGTTTCTTCGTTAATTACAATATTTTGTGCGTCAAACTGGGTTTTGATGCGCTTTGCGGCAACGGCATAGCCCAAGAACAGCGTAACGGAATTTTCATCATCCACAAAGTAGCTTTTCGGATCGGCATCAGAGTTTTTCCGCCCCACTTCAACGGCCTTGCTGTAATCATTGTCATATTCCACTACTTCTGCCCCGCGTTTGCGCAGCAAATCCTTTTTCCATTGCTTTGCATCGGCAGACATATGCACAATTACATGGAACCCAAGGACAGCGCTCATGATGCCAATGCTCATGCCCAGATTTCCCGTAGAGCCAACCTGAATTTTAAATTGACGGAAGAAATTTTTAAATTCCTCGGAGGCAAATACGCTGTAATCCTCCGTTTCTTTTAAAATACCGTGTTCCAGCGCCAAATCTTCTGCGTGCTTTAGTACCTCGTAAATACCGCCTCTTGCCTTGATTGAACCGGAAATGGCAAGATGACTGTCTTGTTTAAGAAAAAGCCTGCCGGGTATGGTGGTTTGGTATTCCTGCTCCAATTGCAGCCGCATTTTTTCAATTTCTGCCAAAGGCGACTCAATCAGGCCGTTTTCCGGAGCCGTTTCCGGGAAGGCCTTTAGAATAAAGGGGGCAAACCGGGTTAAGCGTGCCTCAGCATCATGAATGTCCTTTAGGGTAAGCGGAATTTTTGATAAGGCTTTTTGTGTGTCCTCCAAATTTTCATTGATCCAAACAATTTCATTTCCATTACTTACTTCTTTTAGAATTTCCTTACATTGCATTTGATTCCAAAGCCCTTGCTCCATATACGTTCCCCCCATTGCCTTGTTTGAATTAAACAAAGATTTTTATTTTTATCAGAGTAATTGTATCATATTGCATGAAAACCTGCAAGAGTAACTATATCTAGATTTTATTTGAAATTTAACGCTACATATTGACAATTCCGTTTGCTATCTTGTATGCTAAATCATATCGACTTGAGGGGGATAACAGGAATGGAACGGATTAGGCAAATGGTATCAGCCATATTTGCAGGTATGTTAATCGGAATGGGCGGGACGGTTTTTTTGTCCCTTGAAAATCCTGTTGTCGGCAGCTTTTTATTTGGAATCGGATTATTTTCTATTGTTTGCTTTCGCCTACAGCTTTTTACAGGAAAAATCGGTTATGCTATGTTCCAAAAGCCTGCGTATTTTATTGAACTGGGCATTACTTGGCTGGGGAACCTGATCGGCACCTATATTACGGCATGGATGGTACAAAACACAAGACTTTATGCTATAATTTTAGAGAAGGCGAAAAGAATTGTTGCAGTAAAGATGGGGGATACTTTTTTTAGCATCTTTTTTCTTGCAATTTTGTGCGGTCTTTTGATGTTCATTGCTGTGGATACCTTCCAAAATATGCAGGGCTCTATGCTGAAAATGATTGGTATTTTTGTTCCGGTTATGGTGTTTATTTTATGCGGCTTTGAGCACGTGATTGCAAATATGTTTTATTTTAGCCTAGTAAACGCTTGGAGCGGACATTGTTTTGCGGCAATTCTTGTTACCACATTGGGAAACAGCTTAGGCGGCCTTTTGATTCCTGCCTACTTAAAGCTGTTTCATGTTAGATAAGGAGCAAATATGAGTGAGCATTTGGAGGTCGGGAAAATTCTGATCGTATGGTATAAGGAAAATGCCAGAGACTTACCGTGGCGAAGAACAAAAAATCCATATTATATCTGGCTTTCCGAAATTATGCTGCAGCAAACCCGGGTTGAGGCGGTAAAGCCCTATTTTCAGCGGTTTATAGAGCGTTGCCCAACCATAGAGGCCTTGGCCAATATTGATGAGGAGGCCCTATTGAAGCTGTGGGAAGGCCTTGGATATTACAGCAGGGTGAGAAATTTGCAGAAGGCCGCAAAAACTGTGATGGAGCACTACGGCGGGGTTTTGCCGGCAGAGTATGAGGCATTGCGTGGGCTTGCGGGCATTGGCCCCTATACTGCAGGCGCCATTGCCTCTATTGCGTTCTCATTGCCCTATGCCGCCGTGGACGGCAATGTTTTGCGGGTAATGTCCCGCTTGGCAGCAGACTCCAGAGATATTACCCTTGGGGCAACCAAAAAGGCTTGGGAAGAGGAAGTCGTTCTAATGATGCCGGAAGGGGAGGAAGGAAGCCTGACACAAGCCTTGATGGAGTTGGGCGCAACCGTTTGTCTTCCCAACGGTGTACCGAATTGTGCGGCTTGTCCCTTACGTGGGCATTGCAAGGCATATGAAAAAAATACGGTTATGCAGTTTCCTGTAAAAAGTCCGAAAAAGGAGCGTACAAAGGTTTCTTTATCGGTATTCTTTTTGGTGGATCATAATAAAATTGCTTTGCAAAAAAGAGGGAAGAAGGGTCTGCTTTCCGGACTATGGGAGCTGCCGAATTGCAGTGTGGAAATGGCTTTGCCCGCCGCACTGAACGAATGGGGTATTTTATCGGCGGATATTCGGCGGATGAAGGCACAAAAGCACATTTTTACCCATGTTGAATGGCATATGGACTGTTATTTTGTGGAAGTGAAAGAAAACCGGAATGAAACCTTTCTTTGGATTGATCGGCAAACGGCGGAGAAGGAATATGCACTGCCGTCAGCGTTTAAAAAAATATGGTGGGAAGGCTGTGCAGGCTTGGAGGAATAAAAGTGGATATTTTGCAGGCGATTGGGCGGTATCAACCATATACCCCAGAAGAAAAAGTCGAAAAAGAAGTTGTTTTGGATTTGCTGGAGAAAAGAGGCAAACAGATTCTATATCGTACTTCACCCCTTGCCCATGTAACGGCAGCCGTAATGGTTTTTAATCCCGAAAGGGATAAATTGCTGATGATAAAGCACAATATTTTAGGCACCTGGGCTTGCGTTGGCGGCCATGCGGATGGAGAAGAAAACCTTCTTTCGGTTGCAAAAAAAGAACTGCGGGAGGAAACAGGCGTGTTTGATGCAAAGCCCTTTTCGGAGGAGATGGTATCCTTGGATATTCTTTCGGTTATGGCACATTATAAAAGAGAAAGCTATGTGCCAAACCATTTGCACATCAATGCAACCTATGCATTTTTTGCGGAAGAGAGCGTAAGGCTGTCAATCAAAGAGGATGAAAATTCCCAAGTGGCTTGGATTCCTGTAAATGAAATGGAACCCAATTGCAAAGAGAAAAATTTTGTAAAGGTTTACAAAAAAGTCATTGAAAAAATTATTTATTGATAATTATTATCTGTTGATTTTTTGTAAAAACTTTAGTACAATAGTAAAAGAGCGGTAAAACCCGCTTTTTCAGTGTACCATTTTCGGGGCATAGGCCTTGGTGAGGCAATCAGCAACAATGGTTGACGAAATTTTAATGGCTGAAAGAATATGATAGGAATAGAGTGACGAATGATGAAAGAAAAGGAAAGGGTACGGTTGGCAGAGAAAAAGGATGCAGCCGCATTCTGCCGTTTGTGGAAGCTTTGCTTTGACGATAGCGATGCATTTTGCAGCTGGCTTTTTCAAAATAGATTTTACCCCCAGTACTCCGTTTGTCTGGAAAAAGAGGGGGAAATTTTAAGTGCTATGCAGGGTGTGCCTTATACCATTGGGGTGCGGGGTAAGAATTTGCAGAGCGTTATGCTTTGCGGTGTTTCCACCCATCCTGCCCATCGCAAAAAAGGCTATATGCGTAAAATTTTCACCTTGGAGATGGAACTTCTCCATGAAAAGGGCTTGCCCCTTGCGGTGCATACTCCAGCGGTTTTGGAGAGCTATTTTGCTTATGGCCATTATCCCGTGGCAGATGCCCTTTATGTGCAAGGTGAGAGCCTGGGGGAGGAAGGCAAGCATGGGCGTTTTTATGAAAAAAACCAGTGGGCAGAGCTTTTTCCTTTATATGAAAAGAACATTGCAAGCAAATATAGCGGCGCAATCAAACGTACCAAAGAAGAATTTCTGCGCAAATGTGATGATTATGCCGCAGATGGAGGCCGTTGTATTGTTCTAAAAGAAGAAACCATACAGGGCTATGCTTTTTTGTATCAAATAGAAAATCAAATCATCTGTCCTGAGGCTGTGGCGGAGGAAGGATATTATGGCCCATTGGTGAAGCAAATTATTGGGTTTGCCAAGGGCAAAAAAATTTCCGTAAAGCTGCCCCCTGAAGTGAAATTATCCCATATGGGGATTGAAACGATTTCTATGACGAAGGGCGTGGCGGGGGTTTGCAATATCGGTGCACTTTTCAAGGGCTTGGAAATAGACTGTCCTTATGCAGTTGAAATTTTTGACCCCATTGTTGCGGGAAATAATGGCGTTTTCCGCTTTGACGGTGCAAAAACCTCCAGGGAAGCTGCCATTAAGGTAGAAGCCGGCCGGTTTCTGGGGGTTTTAATGGGTTATAACGCTTTGGAGGATATTCGCCCCTTTGTCACAATATTGAATCAGGATGGATATGATTTTATCAATGGGATTTTACCCAAATGTAACTGTTATATCATAGATGAATATTAAAATTGGAGGCAATGATATGCCAGAAACACAATGTATATGTAAAGATAAAGAAAAAAACGAAACAATGCAAACAAGAGAAATCATAGAAAATACTGAGTTTCAGTTTCAGCCAATCACATTGGACAAAAAGAAGTTAATTGAGAGCTATACAAAGCCTTGGGGGGCGGAATGTTCTGATCTTTCTTTTACAAATATGTTTATTTGGGGCACCGACAGCAAGATGGAATATGCTGAAAAGGATCATGTGCTTTTTATTAAGTTGGATTTTAAGAGAGTGCCTATTTATTTTTGGGCACCCATACCAATGCGCGGTGCCGATGTAAACTACGGCAAGGCTGTTTACCGTGCTATAGGGTACATGAAAAAGGCGGGGGTTGAACCCACATTCCGTTCCGTTTCCTCTCCCTTTTATGAAATGATGCGTAAGGCCTGCCCTGAGCTGTTTGTGCTGCCTACGGATATTGCGTGGGATTATGTTTATGAGAGGGAAAAGCTGGACACCCTGTCTGGGAAGAAGCTCCATGCAAAAAGAAACCATATCAATAAGTTTCGTTCCCTCTATCCGGAGTATGAATATAAAAAGCTGGAGCCTTCCATGATACAGGATTGCATGGCGCTTTATGATCAATGGAAAGAGGAAAAGGAAGAGGACAATGCAGGCCTTAGGGAAGAACGTAATTCCGTATTATTGGCTTTAAATAATATGGAAGAATTAGGCTTAGTAGGCGGTGCCATTTTTGTGGATGACAGGCTGATTGCCTTTACGGTGGGCGAAAGATTGCAGCCCCATATGCAGCTGGTGCATATTGAAAAGGCCGATGCAAGCTTTGAGGGCATTTATCCTATGATTAACCAGCAATATGTAAAAAACGAATGCACAGAGGTTACATTAGTCAATCGAGAAGAGGATATGGGAATTGAAGGTATGCGTCAGGCAAAACGCGCATATCATCCTGTAAAAATGATTGAAAAATATATGTTTAGTATCCGTGATCTTTCGCATATAAAAGGTATCTGGGGTTGGGAAGAATAGTCCCATGGTTTTCTCTTATGCTTGAAGCGTACTGCCATATGCAGCTGAATATAAAGCCCGTTTCTTTCTTGCTAAGCTTGATTTGGCAAAAGAAAACGGGCTTTTTTGATTGTTTTGCCTATTCAGATGGTGGTAGCGTCCTATTTTTTTTATTGGCATCATAAGATGAAAAAAGGGGGCGAAAAACATGAGTTTAATTGAGGCAATAAAGCAGCTTATTATGGAATTAGGGGCAGGGGGAATCTTTGTGGCAACAGCGTTAGAGTATGGCTGTTTTCCCGTTTCCAGTGAAATTTTACTGCCTTTTATCGGATATGTGATTGCGACCAATGGGTATAGCTTGTTACAAGCCATATGGATTGCAACGGCCGGAGGGATGCTTGGGACTACTTTTTGTTATCTGGTTGGCAGGATTGGCGGAAGGATGTTTGATCAATTAGCAGAGCGGTTTGAAGGTGTTGCATTAGGTGTGGGAAAAGCCCAAGGCATTTTTGAAAAATACGGGAAAGAATCTGTTTTTTTCGCTAGGCTTTTTCCTATTGCCCGTACATATATCTCTTTCCCTGCGGGTATCGCCAAAATGCCTGCACTCCCTTTTTTGATTTATACGGCCTTTGGCGTTTTTCTTTGGAATACCGCATTAATTAGTGCCGGATATTTTCTGGGCAGCCATTGGGAGCTTTGCAAAGCCTTCCTAAAGGCATATCAGTGGCAATTATCGGGAGGAATTGCCTGTGGAGTACTCCTGTTTTTTATATGGAAACAGCGTTCCAAGAGAAAAACATAAATAAAATTTTGCAGTCCTTGAAAAGGCAGAATGCCTGAAATTTTTGCACAAAAAGCCCTGCATATAAATTTTTTCATTTATATGCAGGGCTTTTCCCCAGCCTAACGGGACAATTTCTGTTTGTTCTCAAGACAATCTTCAACGTTCATAAAAGCAGGCTCCCAAGTGCCCCCCAGGGTTTTTCGGTATTGAGCAACCTCTAAATCGGTGCCGTTTGTCAATTGAAAAAAGACGATGCAATAATTAAACCCATCGGTTCCGTCAAAGAAGACACGGATGATGTCATCAGTTTGTGTTTTTTGAATCTCTCCTTTGATTAGATTACACCAATCCCCATAGCGTATATTCACATTTGCTTCCGCCTCCCACTGCCAGCCGTGATAAGGAGCACATAAAAAGTTTTCATCAAAATAATGAAGGTCTGTAATTTTGTATTGGTCAGCTTCCTTTTCAAGATCTATAAAACCGTAATAATAAGCAAAAACACCCGTTTCTTTTTCCGTACCCTCAATGGTTTCCAGCTCTACAAAATACTGCAGTGCATTTTCCCTGGAGGATTTCAAAGGTATTTGATGAAGCTTGAGTAAGCTGATATGAAGTATATTTTCATATGTTTTTAAATAGGCGTCGTAGGGCAGATTTTTTTGATATGCATTGGAAAGCAGGCCGTAGGAAATGGGGTAGGGCATTTGTGCCTCCCCGATAGTGCCGCAGCCGGCAGATTTTCCGGGGACGGGATTTGCTGCATCACGCAGTATGCTGAAATAGTTCAATATTGTGTTTTCCGCTGTGTCACTCAAAGAAGGAGGGAGAAAAATCTCTTCCGGTTTCTTGTCGTAGGTGTTTTCAAGAAAGCTTTGAGAGAGGACGTTATTGTTTAATATAGGAAGCTTAGAGGGACGGAAATATTTTTCTAAATCCATGGTGCTTCCTTCTAAAAATTCATCCACCGCAATACATTGCGATTCCAGCACACCGCCCATAACCATTACGGTTTCCTCCTGTTGCTTGGTTATGGCTAAAAATAGGGAAAGCCCCCCGCATAAGAGAAAAATGAGTAAAGGCAGCATTTTTCTTTGTACGATACGACTGATGGGATACGGAATTCGATTTCTCAATTCACGTCATCTCCTTTTGTAATGTTACCTTAAGTATATTCGTGAAGGATCGTGATGTAGTACAATTTAGCCCCTTTCTGCGGAGGAATGCAAGAAATAGCGGGGGAAAATAGTTTTAAAAAGGGCATCGACAAAGTCGATGCCCGGCGTAATAAAAGGGAGAGGCTGTTAGCCTAATTGTATGCGAATTCCATCATAAATTGCCTGTGCAAATTCAAATTGATTGTTGCGCAGTTTTTCCGCATCGGAAGGGTTCGTGATATAAGCCAGCTCCACCAAAAGGGAGGGCATGGGGGTTCTGCGCAGAACGTAAAGCCTTGGGTTTACATGAATTCCATTATTTCTTGTACCCACCTCTGCTACAATTTGATTTAGTATGGACTCTGCCAGAGGATATGATCTGGAAGCTTCGCTGTAAATGTAGACTTCGCTGCCGTTATATTCGGGATTGGTTGAAGCATTGGCATGAATGCTGATAAAATAATCTGCACCCCAAGCGGTTGCATCAGCAACTCTTGCGGCGAGGCTTGTGGAATTGCTGTATCCCAAAGCGGTATCAATGGTTGGTCTGGAAACCCTTGCTTCATATCCGGGGGTATTGTTGAGAAGCTCTGCCAAATACATACCAACCTGCCAAACAACATCTTGCTCATATAGTCCAAAGCCTACTGCCCCTTGATTCACAGTACGGCTGTGTCCTTGATCTATATATATCCTTGCCATAAATGCACCACCTTAATTTCGTTCATATACTATATAATATTAAGTGAATGCATGATAGTGAATGAAAAGGCAAAATAGTACGAGTTCAAAGGCGGCAGGGGGGAAGTGAAGTTTTTATTTATTTTTTTGTGCCCCTTCTATGATGTGCAAATTTTTCTGCAGTCGTTCATTTTGTGGGTCGGTCTCCAGCGCCAGCTGAGCGTGCCTAAGCGCTTCCCCCATCATGCCCAGATGATATGCGGCAATGGCACACAGATCGTTGGGGGTGGCATCCCAAGCATATCCCATATTTACAAAGGTTTTAGACTTTTCCTCAATTTTCAAGGCTTCCTTGGTCATATAGTATGTCATAGGCCAATCCTCCTGCGCAAAGCATAGCTTAGCAAATTCAATATAAGGATCACGCATATGAGGGGCCTCGGCCACTGCCCGAAAATACCAGCCGTAGGCTTGCTTTACGTTGCCCATTTGGTGGAAGGATTGGGCAATCCACCGCATTGCCGCACAACGCTCCTCGTTCCAAATTGCCTTTGGCATAGAGAGGTAAAGGGATAGGGTATCGATACTTTTTTGCCATTGTCCCTGATACATATACTCTCTTCCTAAATAATAGCGCATCCGGGTGTCCTCCGGCGATTCCTCCACAGCCATTTCCAACAAAGGAAGATAAGACCCTCGGGACTTCGCGGCATCCGGATAATGGTTTAAAACCATTCCGCTGATATAGACAGTTTCAAGGGGCGCTGTGCCCACATAATCTACATATTCATGGATGGGGCATTTCCATTGAAATCCCTGCCTTTCATGTACTTTGAAATAATAAAATTGAACATCCGTGCTGCCATCCGCCTTTAAGCTCCAGTTGTAAATGTAGCGTCCTGTTTTGGCAATGGGGCCTTCATGCTGGGGCTTGTGATTGCGCCATGCAGTTTCCAATGCTTTCCGCCAACCCGGTTCAAACAATTCATCCAAGTCGGTGCAAACACAGATGTCGGCATTTTCCGGAACATGGCTGAGGGAAATATTGCGTGCTTCATCAAAGCGCCAAGGGCTGATTTCTTCAATGTAAACCTTAGCTCCTAGCTTGAGGAGCTTTTCTACGGTATCATCCGTAGAGCCTGTATCTGTTACGATAATTTCATCGGCTTCGCCCATGGAGTTCATCCACGCAGCTACAAATTTTGATTCATTTTTGCAAATGGCATAAACGCATATCTTCAATTGGTTCACGTCGCACCTCCTAAAGGTGTTGTGTTTTGCATTTTTTGTTTCATGAAAGAGAGGTTGTTCTCCAGCCTTTTGTTAGAAGGCTCCATTTCCCATGCTTTTAAGGCATATGCTTCAGCAGTCTCAAGTAACCCCATGTGATAGGCCGCTATGGCACCGTAATCGTAAAAGGCTTCGCCCCAGCACGCAGTTTCCGCTAGATAGCTCTCTGTGTTATTGGTAATGGATAGTCCTCGTTGGACCATGGCATAAACCAAAGGCCAATTTTCCGCATGATAACCAAATTTGATTAAGCTGAAATAGGGCTCCCGCGTGTCCGGGCACTCTGCCAAAGCACGATAAAGCCAGGACAATGCTTCTGTTTTATTGCCCTTGGCTTCATAGCATTGGGCAATGAAGCGCATGGAGGCACTTCGTTCCTCTTTCCATGTGGCAGTGGGAAGGGCCAAGTGCTTTTTTAAGGTTTGTATTGCCGCATCAAATTTCTTATAGTAAAAATATTCCCGACCTAGCCAGAACATGGCTCGATCGTCTTGGGGATTTTCCTTGGCGGATATCTCCAGTAGGGGAAGATATTGACTTCTGGGTTTTGTATGATCGGGATAATGATGGAGGATAAGCCCATGCACCCAAACAGTTCTGTCAGGATCGGAGCCACTATATTCCAAAACCTCATGCACAGGATGAACCCACCGGAAATCATGGCGGCGATGGATTTTTTCCATGGGATATTGCTTTTGGATCCTTCCGTCTGCCGTGTGGCTCCATGCAAAAAAATAGCGGGCACGGGTATAGAATGGATTCCATGCTGCCTCCAGTTTTTTCCGCCAGCCCGGTTCAAAAACTTCGTCCAGATCATTGGATACACAAATATCCATATCCTCCGGCGTATGTGCCAACGCCACATTGCGTGCTGCATCGAACCGCCATGGCTGGATATGCTCCTCATATACAAGGGCCCCTCGTTCCCGCAGCTTTTCCACGGTCTTGTCTGTAGAGCCTGTGTCAGTAACCACAACCAAATCCGCTTCTGAAACTGCATCCATCCAGCGGTCAACAAATTGTTCTTCGTTCTTGCAAATGGCATAAACGCATATGCGATGCTTAGACATTTTAATATCACGCTCCAATACTGAATCATCAAGAATCAGCCTAATTTTGAAAATCAAAACCGACTGATTCTTGGGTACATCAACAGAGTGGCTTTTTGAAAGTTTACATATGTATATTCATTTTGTTGGAAAGTTATGAAATGTCCGCAGAAATTTTGCCGGTTAATTTTCAAAGGTTGAGGATGAAGGTTCTTAAATAAGTTGTCTGGAGGCTTATGACAAAGCAAAATTCTGAAAAAGCCGATGCTTGTTTTGCAGTGTATTTTATTGTAGCCTTTTGTGATGAAAAAAGAAATAAGTAGAAAGTAAAGATGTTGCATTCTTTTCTTTCCTGTGATATAATAGCGAAGGTTCATTTTTAAAAAGATTGTAGGATATTGTTATGGAAAACACAAGGTTTAATGGTAGTGTTCATCAGAATGAAAAGTGCAGTTGTATTAGGAAATTTTGTAAGCGCCATGGGAATTGCAAGGAATGTATAGAACATCATGAAAAGGACTTTAAAGGCATTCCTCCATATTGCATGAAGGGAGCTAAGAAGCCGGGTACGAAAGCATAACACCCATCCAAAGTGTATTATATTGAATGTCCGGGGAAAGCACAGTTGCGGTCAATAGGTTGTTGGGTGCCCATAAAGCAATATGGATAAATTCAGAAAATTACCAAGTGCCGGAAGGCACAAAACATAATGTGCTGCTGTGGCTCAAGGTTAGAGCAGTTCACTTGTAATCAATAACTAAATATTTGCTGGCGTGGCTCAATGGTAGAGCACATCACTCGTAATGATGAGGTCGCTGGTTGTTGCTAAGGTAGTATCGTTAGAGCAAAGAAGATTTTTAAGTGCCGAATGGCAAAAAATGAAATATGCTGGTGTGGCTCAATGGCAGAGCAGCTCATTCGTAATGAGCAGGT